>Ga0172381_10001639_pt1 | contig 25842 bp, 34 predicted proteins | sample Leawel6488metaG_FD_119754 | JGI IMG/M metagenome (GOLD analysis project Ga0172381, IMG submission 119754) | Leachate microbial communities from a municipal landfill in Southern Ontario, Canada - Leachate well 64-88 metaG | ecosystem: Engineered > Solid waste > Landfill > Unclassified | place... | reverse complement strand
TTGATAAAAATTTTCCAGAAATAAAAAAAGCTGCTTCTAACTTTTTCATATCCTCTTTTTCTCTTTTTTCGTCAATTTCCTTAATTGTAGAACTTGTTGGTTCCATTAAGATTTAAAAGAAAGATTGTTTAAAAGATTTTGTAGAATTTAAGGAAAATTATTTTTCTAATAAAAGTTCTTCTGGGGAAAGAGAATTATACATTTTTTTTAAGAGATTATTTCCTTGGTTTGTTAATTTATAAAAATTATTTTTTCCCTTGGGAATTTTGGATACATATTTTCCAGATTCCCCTAAATTTGAAATATTCTCAAAGATATTTTCGTCTTTTGCATAAATCTCTCTTTCATCTATTGGTGTCTCTTTACACCCCATATTAGATAAAGCAAACATTGCTTCTATATCTTCATAAGTTAGTTTTTCATTCATAAAGATTTAATAAAAAAAGAATTTATAAAAATTTATATTTTTTATTATTGAAATTTAAATCTCAAAATAGCTCCAATGCCCCCAAGATTTTCAAATTGTTTTCCTTCTTCTGTTTCAGTAGAAATAATTTCAATTTTTGATCCCATATTTTTAGCTATTTTTTTTAGTTCTTTTGCTATTGTTTTATCGAGAGTTCTTGATAAAATAAGCATATCTACTGCACCATAATCTAATGCTTTTTTAGTTTTTTCTTCATGGAGAACTGCTAAATCTGGTTTTTCCCCTAAAGTTTCAAAAAACTTTTCAAGAATTTTTTTCTCTTTAATTATTTCTTGGTCTGCTAAAAGGTCTTGTGATTTTTGGACAAGTTCTTTTAATCCTGATTCGTCACTTCCTCCAATATCTATTCTTCCTATAACTTTCTCTCTTAATTTTGTTGCTAAATATTCTCTTTCAATAAATTCATCTTTTGTAGGAATTGGACCTCCTACTAAAATTCCTTTTAATTTAGGTTTTTCAAAAAAAATCTTTTTCATTTCTTCTGCAATTCTCTTGTAAAAATCTTTTGTGAGTCCTTCTGTAATTCTATGAAATCTTTGCGAAGATTGTCCTCCTGCTCTAATTTTACTAGGAATTCCTGAAGTCATTTTTTGTATGATTTCTATTCTTTTTCCTTCTAAGATTCCAATTGTTGCTTCTTTTCTATCCATAACTAAAAGCCCAAATATTTCAGTAGCTTCAAGCATTTCTTTTAAAGGTTCTAATACAAATTCTTTATCACATCTGTATAGTCTAATCTTCAAGGGCATTGGAGGTTCTATATCCCAAATTTGTAAATCTGGTTGACCTTCTTTTTGAGAAATATTTCCACAAAATAAAGCTAACCCGTTTTCAGGAGTTTTTTTAAGACCTTTTAGATATCTTACAATTTTTTCAAGTGCTTCTACTACGTTTTTTCTTGTTGCAGCAGATTTAATATTTTTTGCAGTAGATTTTTCTGCTTCAAGTTGTCTTTGAACAGAATTAATATCATAGCCTGCAGAAATATAAACTGAAATAAGTTCTGTTGCTTTACCTCTATAATTTTCAAGTTCTTCAACATTTTCTTCAAGTTCGTCTTTAGTGAGTGTTGTCATAACTAAAAAAGAAGTAAGAGGTTTATAAAATTAGTTAATATTTTTAAAATCGGTTTATAAAAATTCTACTTTAAATTTTCCTTGTTTAATTTCTTTAGAATTTGTCACATTCTCAAAATCATTTAGAATTGTTTTTATTTTTGTAAAATCTTTTGCATCTAAAGTAATAATACATTCAGCATTCATTGGTTTTTGTGTATTTGTTTTTTCTTGTCTAACTTTTGCAAGCAAATCACAAAAGAAATTAAAATCATTTGTAATTTTCGATGTTCTTTCTATTTTGGGCCATTTACTAATATGAATTGATTCATCTTTTTCTGTTTTCTTGAAATGGTTTTGATAAATCTCTTCTGTAATAAAAGGCATAATTGGAGCAATTAGTTTTAAAATTGTTAAAAGAGATTTATACAAAGTATATTGTGCAGATAATTTTTTATTTCCTTCTCCTTGATAAACTCTTTTTTTTACAATTTCTAAATAATTATTACAAAAATCATTCCAGAAAAATTCTTCAACATTTGATCTTGCTTTTGAATATTCATATTTTTCAAAACTTGAAGTGGATTTTTGAATAAGAGAATTCAATCTTTCTAAAAATAACTCATCCAAAGGTTCTAATTCTTTAGGTTTCTTTTTGTTATAATTTTCTAAATTCATAAAAACAAATTTTGAAGCATTTAACAATTTTGTAATAAATTTTTTTCCTGTAATTAAATCTTTTTCTTGATAATCTAAATCACTTCCTAATTTACTTCCTGCTGCCCAAAATCTTAAAGCATCTGCACCATATTCATCTAGAACATCTTGGGGAGCAATTACATTTCCTTTTGATTTTGACATTTTTTCTCCACCCAAAGAAACTACGCCTGATATTACAATATCTTTCCAAGGAATTTTTTCTTCATGTAAATAGGATTTAACAATTGTATAGAAAGCCCAAGTTCGGATTATGTCATGAGCATTAGGTCTTAATGAAAAAGGAATTTTGATTTTGTTATTAATTAATGAGCTTGCGATTTGAGGTGTTAAAGAAGATGTTGCCCAAGTGTCTAAAACTTTTTTCTCTGGAATGGCTTCTTTACCACATTTAGGACATTTCTTTTTAGTTTGTAAAGGATCTACAGGAAGTTCTTTTTCAGAGGGTAAAATTATTTCATTACATTCTTTACATTTCCAAACAGGTATTGGAATACCAAAATGTCTATCTCTAGAAATGCTCCAATCCCATTCTAAACCCTTAACCCAATTTTCATATCTTTTATACATAAATTCGGGATACCATTTAACTTCTTTACCTTGTTGAATTAAATTATCTTTTTTATCTAATAATTTAATAAACCATTGTTCTGTTCCAACAAATTCTATATCTGTTCCACATCTGTCATGAACATTTACAGCATGATTCATTTTTTCTTTTTTAATTAAATATTTTTCTTTACCTAAAAGTTCTAATATTTTTTCTCTTGCTTTATCAGACTTCATTCCTTTGGCAGGCCCTTTAGTGTAAGTTCCAGATTCATCCATAACTTGAATTGCTTTTGCTTTAGGATGTCTACTTAACCATTGAATACAATCTAAACCTCCATAACTACAATAATAAACAATACCAGTACCATATTCTGTTTTAGCTGAAATATCATGGGAAACAAAAACTGGTTGTTCTGCAAAAAGAATTTCAACTTTTTTTCCAACCAATTCTTTTCCTTTAAATTTTTTAAAAATTTTCATAGGAAATTCGTCTTCCATTTTTTTAACTGCTTCTTGGCTAATAATCCATTCTTCTCCATTATCTCTTTTAATTTTTACATAATCTCCTTTTTCATTTAAAGAAATCCCTATACATCCTGGATGTAATTCAGGCCTTGTTGTTGCGTAAATTAAGAAAGATCCATCTTCTAGTTTTGCTTTAATATAATTTAAAGTTGTTTCTTTTTCTTTATCTTCTAATTCAGCTTGAGCAATTGAAGTTTGACATTCTGGACACCAAAGAGTAGGAAATTTTTTTTCATAAATTTCTCCTTTTTTATATAATTCAATAAAAGATTTTTGAGATATTTTACGGGAATTATTGTCAATAGTTGAATATTTTAAATTAAAGTCACAAGACATTCCTAAATCTTTCCAATCTTGAATAAAATTTGGAGTAACTTCCTTAAGGGTTTTAAGACATAGTTTAATAAATTCTGCACGAGACATTTCTTTACTTTTTACTTTTTTTAATTTTTCAATTAATCTTTCTGTTGGTAATCCATTATCGTCTGTTCCAAAAGGATAAAAAACATTTCCTTCAAACATTCGTCTGAATCTTGCTATAAAATCTTGCTGAGAATAGCTAAATGCATGTCCTAGATGCATTTTCCCAGATACAGTTGGAGGAGGAGTATCAATTGAATAAGATTTTTTACTGGTTGAATTAAATTTGTATATTTTTTCTTTTTCCCAAAATTTCTTCCATTTTTCTTCCATTTCTTTAAAATCCAATATTGCTTTTGCCATATCAAAATTTATTCAAGAAACTTTTAAAAACTATCTATATATTAAATAATCATGGCAGATAATCTAAATATTCCTTCTGGATCTGGAGGATTAATGAGATTTAAAGAAGAATATTCTAGTATGTTTAATTTAAAACCAATTCATGTTGTGATTTTTATTCTTTTAATAATTGCATTTAGAGTTGGTTTAGAATTTTTTATAAAATAATTTTTAAGACAATAAATTATAAAAACTCTTTTTAAATTAATTAATTATGTTTCCAGGATTAAACCCTAAAAAAATGCAGGCTGTTATGAAGCAAATGGGAATTTCCCAGGATGAAATACCTTCTTCAAGAGTTGTTATTGAAAAAGAAGATGGAGGGAAATTAATTATTGAAAATCCTTCTGTGACTAAAATAAAAATGCAAGGACAAGAATCTTTTCAGATTACAGGAGATATTTCTGAGGAGAGTGCAGAAGTTGGAATTTCTCAGGATGATATTAATACTGTTGTGGAGAAGACAGGATGTACTTGTGAACAAGCTGAAGAAGTTTTGAAGAGTACAGGGGATTTGGCAGAAGCGATTTTAGAGTTGAGTGAATAATAAGAAAAATATAAAAAGACGTAAATCTTTGTTTTCTATACTTCTTAGAGGATATTATGGAAGAAATAATTAAAGAAAAAATAAGTGCAGACCATCTTTTGTATGTGAGTTTGAAATATACAAAAACTTGTGATGTTATAATGAACTTGCTTTTGAGATGGAAGAATATGATAGAGACAGTTATGGATGAAATTTTAAAGCACGCAAAAAAGAAAAAAAAGATTTCTTCTATTTCGGCAAATCCTGTTGGAAGAGTAGAACAAATAAGGAAGTTATTCAAAAATGATGAAGATTTTTTAAAAGTAATTGATATGTATGAAATGTTTAAGAAAGTTAAAGAATTAAGAATAGAGAGAATTGGGGAATTTAGGAAGAATGTTAATTTAAGAATTTTTTTTAGAGGAAAAGAAATAAATGTAAATTTAGAGCAATTAAAAACATATGCGAGTATGCTGGAAAAATTTATAAGTACTACTAAACAATTTCTTTCATCTTAATTTAAAAATTTAAGGATTTATTAGAATGCAAAAAGTAATTGTCATTACATCTGGAAAAGGAGGAGTTGGAAAAACTACCACTGCAATAAATTTAGGTGCTGCTATGAATTATTTTGGAAAAAATATTTTGATTATTGATGGGAATCTTTCAACACCTAATGTGGGAATTCATTTGAATTCTCCTGAAGTTCCAGTAAATTTAAATCATGTTTTACTCGGGAAAGCTGATGTTTTCGAATCAGTTTATGAACATGAATCTGGAATGAAAATTTTGCCGTCTTCTCTTTCAATTAAAGAATTTAATAAAGTAAAAATAGAAAAGATGAAAGATTTCAAGGAAGATTTTAAGAAAATGGCAGATTATATTATTATTGATGGTGCTGCTGGTTTAGGGAATGAAGCAACTTTGGTTATGGATATTGCAGATGAATTAATTGTAGTTACAAATCCAGAAGTTCCAGCAATTACAGATGCTCTGAAAGCAATAAAAACTGCAGAGAGTAGAAAGAAGTCAATTTTAGGAGTAATTATAACTCGAGTGAAAAAAAATGATATTGAGATGCAACCAGATTCTGTAAAAGAAATGTTAGAAGCTTCAATTCTTGGAATGGTTCCTGAAGATATTTCAGTTCAAAAATCTTTGAGTTTGAAAGATGCAGTTGTACACACTCATCCAAAAAGTAAATCTGCTCGTGCTTACAAAGAAATTGCAGCAAAACTTCTTGATATTGAATATGATTCAGATAAAGATAGAGAAAAACTTCTTGAAAGGATTATGAGAAAATTGGGTTTGAGAAAATAATTTTATCCTATTAAAGCTAAATGTGAAAGTTCTTTTTGTTTTTCAGTTATTTCTTTTTTTATTTTATTGTAAATATCTTTAACTTGTTTTTTATTTGTACCTTTAATAATTATTTCGTTATAATAAGTATTTTCAGAAGAATCCATATAAAGAGTTGTGAAGTTATTTTCTTTTGTGGTATAAATTGTGCCTATAACTCTTGTTAAATTTAATTCCTGTGCTGTTTTTTTGAATTTTTCAATATCAAAATTTGTTGGAAAGAATATAATTTTTTCATTGTATTTCTTTTTCATAGAATTTTAGTTATTAAAAAATTTATAAATCTTGTCATTTAATTTTTATATAATTCAAAAAGATAATCAATTACATCTTTATTTTGAAGGTAATTTTCTTTTGATTTATTATCCAGCCAAATTTGCGAAGTAATTTTAAATGTTGGTCCTACATTCTCCAAAAATCCATAAATTCCAGTTGGAACTGTTGAGGTTTCTAAATTCCCTAATCTTACAGAAGAATTAACTAATTCTTGCAAGGTAATGCATTTTCCATCTCCAACTCTTCTTGAAAATATTTTTAATTTATCTGGAAATCTTTTTTTTGCATTTAAAAAAATTTCAGTTCCTTCTAATTGAGGAAAATAAAAAATAGGATTATTTTCAGAGAAAATTTTCCATAAAAAACCTTGGAATAATTGGCTTTCTTTTTTTAGATTCATTTTAACTAATTCTGCTCCCGTTTTCAATATCTGATTCTGGAGAAATTAAAATAACTTTTTCATGATTTTTTGTAGAAGCTGCTAAAAGCATTCCTTGACTTTCAATTCCTTTCATCATTCTTGGTTTTAAATTTTGAAGATAAATTATTTTTTTTCCTTTTAGTTCTTCTTGAGAATAATATTGTTTTATTCCAGCACAGATAATTCTTTGTCCAATTTCTCCAACATCTAAAGTTAATTTGTAAAGTTTATCTGCTCCTTCAATTTCTTCGATTTCTATTATTTCTGCAACTCGTAAATCAAGTTTTTCCCAATCTGAAAATTCAATTATTCCTTGTGTCATTGTGATTCCACTTCGTTGCATATGCTTCGCCCGAGATTTATATTTAATTTAGTTATCATTTTATGGTAAAGGTGTATTTCTTATCTTTTCTAATCTTAATAAATCTTTTTCTGTTACAATTTTTGGAAAATAAATCTCATCTATATTTTTTGGTGTTTTGTAATCTGGAAATTCTTCATTATATAATTCTAATAATTTTTTTTGGTTCATTTTAAGGGATTAAAGGTAAAAGAGTCTTTATAATTATAAACCCTACAATTATAATTATAATAATCTTTATTATATCAAATACCATATCAACAGGGTTATTTCTTCTTGCCATTTTTATCTCCTATTTTTCTTTGCAAATCTTTTATATCTGCTTTAATATCTATTAATTGTTCAGTTCTTTTAAGTTTTTCTTCTAATTCTTTTTGTTTTATTTCTTGATTTTCCAATGCTTTATCAATTTCTCCAATTCTTTTATAGACTACATATATGATTGCTATCACTGCAATTATTAATAGAATAAGAATATCATTTTGAGAAAGATTTTCAATATTTATTAATTGAAAATATTTAGAGAAAATAGTAAAAATCCAGGTTCCAATAATTCCTAATAAAATAATTAGAATCTCTTTTGCTTTAACCTTCATAAAAAAAGATTAAATAAATTATTAATAATTATTTATATTCAAAACGAATTAATTAAGTCCCTTTTGCAAGCCTTTAATTAATCCAGAATTTTTAGTTCCTTTTTTTAATCCATCCTCTAAAACAATTTTCTTAAATAAAATTTCTGATTTTTTAATTTTTATTTTATTAGAAAGAGGTGTTTCAATTTCTTTTAGTGTATTTTCTCCAACTTTAAATCCAAATTGTTTTGCAATTTTCTCAGAAGTTTCAGGTATAAAAGGCCAAAGTAAAATTGTAATTGCTTTAATTCCCGAGGCCAAATTATATAAAATTGCTTTTTTGTTTTCTTCTTCATGAATCTCCCAAGGTTTTTCATTTTGAGCATATAAATTAAGAACATCAATTGCTGAAAATATTTCATTAAGTGCTTTGTCCAATTCAAAATTTTTCATTAAATTTTCACATTCTTTTTTAACTAAAGGTATTAAAAAAGGTATTTTCCATTTAGGATTTTTTTTCATTCCATATTTTTCAATTAAAGTAGAAACTCGTGAAACTAAATTTCCTAATTTATCTGCGAGTTCATTGTTATGTCTGTCAATTAAAGATTTTTCTGTGAAATCTCCGTCGTCTCCTGTTGCAAAAGGAAATTGTCTGCAGACAAAATATCTAATTGTATCTGTTCCATATTTTTCAACTAAGGTTTTTGGAGAAATTGCGTTTCCTAAAGATTTAGAAATTTTTTGTCCATTAAATTTTAAAAAACCGTGGACAAAAACTGTTTTAGGTAATTCATATCCTGCAGATTTTAAAAATGCAGGCCAATAAACACAATGAAACCAAGAATTATCTTTTCCTAAAAGATGTAAATTTGCAGGCCAATATTTGAGATTTTTTCCAGAACCAGAAATATAATTAAATAGAGCATCGAACCAAACATAAGTTATATGTTTTTTATCAAGAGGAAATGGAATTCCCCAATCAAAACTATTTCTCGATATACTTAAATCTTTTAATCCTTCTTTAACCCTTGAAATAATTTCATTTCTTCTTTCTTTAGGTAAAATAAATTCAGGATTTTTTTTATATAAATCCAAAAGAAATTTTTGATATTTACTTAATTTAAAAAAATAAGATTCTTCTTTCATTTTTTCAATAGTTCTATTATGAAGAGGACATTTTCCATCAACTAAATCTTTTTCAGTATAATATGCTTCACAACCAACACAATAAAATCCTTCATATTCTCCCTTGTAAATATCTCCGTTCTCATTACATTTTTTTATAACTTCTTGAACAAATTTTTCATGGTCTTCATCGGTTGTTCTAATAAATCTATTTGGTTTTATATTTAATTGATTCCAAGCTTCTTTGAATTTTTTAGCTAATTCATCTACAAATTGCTTTGGAGTTTTTCCTGTTTTTTCTGCGGATTCTTGAATTTTTTTTCCATGTTCATCTGTTCCTGTTAGAAACCAAACATCTTCTCCAATACTTTTATGCCATCTTGCTAGAACATCAGCTACAATTTTTTGATAAGCATGACCTATATGAGGTTCTGCATTTGGATAATCTATTGCTGTTGTAATATAGAATTTTTTTGTCATGAAGATGTGAGAAAAAATAAATATAAAAAACTAACTATTTTAATTTTATAGAGCATCAATAATTTAGTGGTAGAATACGAGCTTCCCAAGCTTGATACCTGGGTTCGATTCCCGGTTGGTGCATTCATAAATTTTATTAACTCTTTTTTTGTTATTTTATAAAAGATGGTGAGAGAAAATATAAATTTTTCACTTTCTAATTTAGAGAGAATTGAAATTGAAAAAAGAAAAAAAAATTAATTTAGGTGTTGATGAATTGAAACATCAGGCAAGGAGATATAGTATAAAAGAAGGAATTTTTGCACATATTACAGGTTCTTTGGGGGGCCATTATGTTTCTCCTTTTGCAGTAGCAATCAATTCAAGTAATTCTATTATTGCTTTTTTAAGTGCTATTTCTGGTTTATTGGGGCCATTAGCTCAAGCTTTAAGTTCTAGATTAATTGAAAAACATTCTAGAAAAAAAATAGTTTCTAAAGCAATTTTTTTCGAAGCATTAATGTGGATTCCTCTTATTGTAATTGCAATATTATTTTATTTTGGAATTTTGGAGAGTTTTCTTCCCCTTTTACTTTTGCTTTCTTTTGCTTTTTATATAATTGTTGGCAACATAGCAAGTCCTGCGTGGTTCTCTTGGATGGGAGATATTGTTGATGAAAAATATAGGGGAAGATGGTTTTCGAAACGAAATTTAATATTAGGAGTTGTAGGAGGGATTCTTGCAATCATAGCTGCTTTTTTTTTGAATTATTTTAAAGAGAATAATTTGATTATGTTGGGATTTATAATTTTATTTTCCTTAGCTTTAATTTCACGTTTAATTTCTTGGAAAATTTTGAAAAATCAATATGAACCAAAAATCAAATTAAAGAAAGGTTATTATTTTTCTTTTTGGGATTTTGTTATCAAATCTCCTCAAAGTAATTTTGGAAAATTTTCTATTTTTAGGTCATTGTTTAGTTTTGCTACTGCTATTTCTTCTTCTTTATTTGCAGTTTATCTTTTGAGAAATATTGGATTAAATTATCCTCTTTATATGATTGTAACTTTAGCTTCTAGTTTTTTTTCTTTGCTTTTTATGAAATTCTGGGGAAAGTTTGCTGATAGATATGGAAATTATAGGGTGATGGTAATTACTACAATTTTGATTCCTATTATTCCTATAATGTGGATTTTATCTCAGTCACCTATTTATTTAATTTTTATTCCTCCTTTAATTAGTGGAGTTTCTTGGGCAGGTTTTAATCTTGCAGCAGGGAATTTTGTTTATGATAATGTAAGTCAACAAAAAAGAGGATTAGCTGTTTCATATTATAATATGTTAAATGGTATTGGAGTTTTTTTTGGAGCAGGATTAGGAGCTCTTCTTATAAAATATTTGAATGTTAGTTTTATTGAACCTCTTTTTTTGATTTATATTATCGGGGCTATAATGAGGATGATAGTTGTTTTTTGGTGGATTCCAAAGATGAAAGAAATAAGAAAGACAAAGAAAGTTGCAAGTTCAAAAGTTTTTAGAGATATAATTTTGAAACAAGTAAAACCTACTCTTGTTGAGGAAGCTCAAGAGATTTTATCTATTAAGAAATATTTGAGAATGAAATAGCTTCAAAACTTTTATAAATCAGATAGCTTTTTTCTTAAGATGTTTAATAAAAAGGAATGTAAAAAATGTAATAAGAAAGTAAATTCCCAGTATGAGTTTTGTCCCTATTGTGGAAATTCTTTGAATGAAAATTTTAAAAAAGATTGGGGAATGCTTGGGAAAAATGATGAAATGAATAATGCTTTTGGAATTTCTAATTCAATGTTTGGAGGAGATATGTTTGGGAAGATGTTAAATGGAGCTATGAGAATGTTACAGAAAGAAATGCAAAAAGGAATGAAGAATAATGCAAATATTCCAAAAACAAATTTTAAGTTAATGATTAATGGAAAAGAAGTAAATTTAGATAATTTTCAAACACAGAATAAATCTAAACCGTCTAAAAAGATAATAAAAACAATAAAATTACCTTCGATGTTTTCTCAAGAAAAAATGAAGAAATTTTCAAGTTTGCCGAGGGAAGAGCCTTTAACAAATGTAAGAAGACTTTCTGATAAAATGGTTTATGAAATTGATTTAATTGGAGTAAATTCTATTGAAGATGTTGCAATAATTAGGCTTGAGAAAAGTATTGAGATTAAAGCTGTAGCAGAAGATAAGTCTTATTTTAAATTAATTTTGATAAATTTGCCAATATTAAATTATAAATTTTCAAAAGGAAAATTAGTTCTAGAATTTGAAGTCAAATAATCACTTAGAAAACTTTTAAAAAACATTTATTTGTATTAATTATTATGAGGCTGTAGCTCAGTCTGGTTAGAGCACTGCTCTGATATAAAGTAACCTATTAATTTTTTACCAAACTTCCCTCGAATAGGGCTATGTTTGATAAATTTTTTAGGGAATTCAGAAAGGCAGGGGTCCTCGGTTCAAATCCGAGCAGCCTCATATCAAAAGATAATCTTTAAAAATAAACTTTTTCTAAGTATTTTGTATGATTAATAAAATCTAGAAGATTTTAGGTTATTCATCAAATATGTCAAATGAAAGGATTATACCATTTTTTAAGAGAAGCTTGGAAAAAGCCAGATATAAAGGTACTTAGAGAAAGAATGATTGAATGGAGAAAATCTGGAGTTTTCACAAAAGTTGAGAAACCTTTGAGATTAGATAGAGCAAGAGCTTTAGGATATAAAGATAAAAAAGGATTCGTTGTTATTAGAGTAAGAATTAAGAGAGGAGGTCATAAAAGACCTAGACCAAATAAAGGAAGAAGAAGTAAGAGATTACATACAAGAAAAAATTTGGGAATGAATTATAAATGGATTGCAGAACAAAGAGTTGAAAAGAAATATAAAAATCTAGTTGTATTAAATTCTTATCAAATTGGAAAAGATGGAATGCATTATTTTTATGAAGTGATTTGTGTTGATGCTACAAAGAAAGAAATAATAAATGATAAAAAAATAAATTGGGTTGCTAAATCAGGAAATACAAAAAGAGCAATGAGAGGATTAACTAGTGCAGGTAAGAAATCAAGAGGATTAAGAAATAAGAGTCCAACTTGTAAAACAAGACCAAGTGTAAGAGCTGGAAAGAGAAGAGGGAAATAAATTAATTACAAGATTATTTTATTTTAGATTAATTTATATAAAAATTTAGTTTTGAAGTTTACATAAAATTTATGTTTATTGAAAACCAGAAGGAGTTGTATTTTTGGAATTTGGATAAACTTTTTTAAGATTCTCTTCAAATTTATTACAATATTGGTTTATTTTTTCTTTAATTTTTTTATAATTTGAATTGTTTTCATAAAATCCAATTTCATGAATTGCCTCCACATAAGGTAATTTTGTAGAATCATTTAATATAATTTCTTCTATTTTAAATGTTAATCCTTTATCTTCTGGTATTTGTATTTTTTTCCTAGTATAAAGAGATGAAAGAGAGGGGTTGTCTAGAGAAATATTTTCAAGAAAATAAGATCTAGCTAAATGTCTTAATCTTTTTGGGTTTTCTGGGTCTTCTTTTGAACAGAGAACCAATTCTAAATTAATTTTCATTGTATTTGTAATTTGATAGTTATAACACCTTTTAAACTTTTTTATTTTTATTAATTAAAGGTTAGACTTAAAGATATTGACTGACTAAAAATATAAAAACCCTTTTTCTTTATTTATAATATGTTATCACAATTTCCAATTGATTTGGAGAAAGTTTCAAAAGAGGATTTAGACAAAGAAATTCTTAGATTAGGAATGATTGCAGAGCTTGATGCAGTTAGTTTATATGAACAACTTGCATCTAAAACAAAAAATTCAAAAATTAAAAAAGTTCTTTTAGATATTGCTAAAGAAGAGAAAACACATATTGGAGAGTTTCAAACATTGCTTCTTGAATTAGATAAAGAACAAGTTCAAGAACTTGAAAATGGGAGAAAAGAAATTGAGGAATTGAATGAATAAAATGGTAGAAAAAAAAGAGGTATATATTTGTTTAATTTGTGGAAATGTCGTGGAAGTTTTACATCCGAGTTCAAATAATTTAGTTTGTTGTGGACAACCTATGAAATTAATGTTAGAGAATTCTGAAGGAGAATATGCAGATAAACATTCTCCAGTGATTGAAAAAGATGCAGAAGGTGTTAAAGTAAAAATTGGAGCAGTTGAACATCCAATGGAAGAAAATCATTATATTGAATGGATTGAAATTTCTACTGACAAGGGTGAATCAAAAAAGTTTTTGAAACCTGGTGAAAAACCTGAAGCTTTTTTTCCTGTGAAAGCAGAAATTAAGAAAGCAAGAATGTTTTGTAATGTTCATGGATTGTGGAAGAATCAGTAATCTTAAAAACAATTATTTCTTAAGTTAATAAAAGAGAAGATGAGATATAAAAAACTTGCAGAACTTTATCAAGAAGCGTCAAGCACGACAAAAAGACTTGAGAAAATAAAAATTCTTTCTAAATTTTTGATGTATCTTTCTGAAGAAGATAGAGATGTAATGTATCTTTTAGAAGGAGATATTTATCCAGAATATGATGAAAGGAGAATTGGAATTTCAAATCAATTAGTAATAAAAGCAATTTCAAAAGCAACTGGAAATGAAGAAAAAAATGTTGTTAAAGAATGGAAATCTATAGGAGATTTGGGAAAAGTTTCTGAAAAATTAATTGAACATAAAAAACAATCTACTTTACAGAGTTATATCAGGCGTGACTCAAATTCAGAAGATAGATTGATAAAGAAAAACAGGGGTTTTCTTTATTTAACTACAGAAAAAGTTTTGGAAAATTTTAGAAAGCTTCCAGAGTTAGAAGGAAAAGGAACTGTTGGAAAAAAGATTTCATTAATAACTGAACTTTTAACTTCAGCTTCTCCTGTTGAAGCATTGTATCTTGTAAGAACTCTTATTGGAGATTTGAGAATTGGAATTCAAGAGAGTTCAATTCGTGAAGCATTAGCAGAAACTTTTTTTAAAGATAAAGAAAATTCTTCGCGAAAAGTTCAAGAAGCAATAGATAAATCAAATGATTTGGCTGTAGTTTTTTCTGCATGCAAAAAAGGTTCTCTTAAAGAATTGGAAAAAATTTCTTTAGAAGTTGGAAAGCCAATTAAAGCAATGTTAGCCCAAAAAGTTCTTACAATTGCAGATGGTTTTAAAGCATTAGGAAAACCTTGCGCAATAGAATACAAATACGACGGGTTTAGATTAATTATTCATAAACAAGGAGAGGAGATAAAACTTTTTACAAGAAGTTTAGAAAACGTTACAAAACAATTTCCAGAGGTTATTGAATATTTAAAAAAATATGTTTTGGCAAAATCATTTATTTTAGATTCAGAAGCAGTTGGATTTAATAAGAAAACAAAAGAGTATCAGGCTTTTCAAAGTATAAGTCAAAGAATAAGAAGAAAATATGATATTGAAAAACTTCAGAAAGAATTGCCTGTTGAGATAAATATTTTTGATATTATTTATTATAATGGGAAATCGCAATTAAATGAACCATTTGAAAAACGTGCAAAACTTTTAAGAAAAATAATAAAAGACCATCCGTATAAAATAATTTCTTCAAAACAAATTATAACTGGAGATGAAAAAAAAGCTAAAGAATTTTATAAAAAAGCTCTTAGAGATAATCAAGAAGGAGTGATGATGAAAAATCTTAACGCTCCGTATAAACCAGGAAGAAGAGTTGGAAATATGTTAAAGATAAAACCAGAAGAAAGAGATTTGGATTTAGTTATTGTTGGAGCAGAATATGGAACTGGAAAAAGAAGTGGATGGATGTCTAGTTTTATTCTTGCATGCAAGGGAAATAAAAAAGGAGAATATCTTGAAATTGGAAAAATGGGAACAGGTATTAAGGAGAAATCGCAAGCGAATTTTCATTCGTCCTCCTCGACGCAGTCAGTTGAACAAAAGGAAAAATCAGAAATTGAAGGAACTTCTTTTGAGGAATTAACTAAGAAATTAATTCCTTTAATTATAAAAGAAAAAGGAAAAAAAGTAGAAATAAAACCAAAAATTATTGTTTCAGTAACTTATCAAGAAATTCAGAAATCTCCAAATTATAATTCTGGATGGGCATTGCGATTTCCAAGATTTACTTCTTTAAGAGTTGATAAACCTCTTTCAGAAATCGCAACTTTAAAAGAAGTTGAAGATGATTTTAAGAAACAAAAAAGAAATTGGAGATATGGATAAAATTTATTTTAATAAAAAAACACTATATTCATTTGGTCCAAAGGCAGAATAAAAAGGATCTCCAAAATAAATAGCAAAAACATCACCACCATGATCGATATCAAATGTAATTTTGCTTTTCCATTTTTTCCCAGAATCTTGGAAGGGTTCATTTAGAATAATTTCCAATTCCCCTTTCTTTAAAAAATTATAAATAGAGTTTAAAGAGGATGAAAAAATATTGCTAAGAACAGGATGAGATTCAAGCAGTTTTCTAGAAGGTTTATCTCTGAATAACCGATAATCTCCAAAGGGAATTATTTTATTGGAAATTTGAATTCCTTTTTTAGGAACATTTTTTGAAATTGTGGAGGTTAAAATTCTCCCTCCGAAAACCTTTTTTTCTATTTCAAGGAATTTCTTTTTTTGATCATCTATTTGTTCTCGAGTATATTTTTGTATAGAATCCTTTTCAAATCTGATTTTCATTATTTCTTGATAAAAATCTACACATTCCTTAAAAATTTCTGCACATTGATTAGTATCTGCAATTTTATCAATAATTTTGTTGTCACAAAAATATTCGTGAGTAAAAGGTCCGATTATTTCGTAATTCATATAAAAAAATAAAAAATAAAGTTTAAATTAATTATTGTCTTACATAGTATGATTGACAAAGCCTTTATAAATGAAATTTTCTAATTATTATTATAAAATGGCAGAAAAATCTACAAGCAATTATACAATACAAAATATTGTTGCAACAACTTCTTTGGAGAAACCTGTTCCATTAACAAAATTAGCGAGGACACAACCAAATACAGAATATAATCCTGAAACTTTTCCTGGACTTGTATTAAGAATTAAAGAACCAAAGTCAGCAGTTCTTGTTTTTTCTTCTGGGAATCTTGTATGCACTGGAACAAAATCTGTTGCTCAAGTAAGAAAAGTTATAGAGGCAGTAATAAAACAATTAAAAAAAATAAATGTAGAAATAACAATAAAACCAAAAATAACTGTTCAGAATATTGTTGCATCTGGTACAATTGATTTAAAACTTAATTTAAATTTTTTAGCTTTAGAGATGCAAAATACAGAATATGAACCCGAACAATTTCCTGGGTTAGTTTACAAATTAATAGAACCTAATGCTACTTTTTTGCTCTTTAGTAATGGGAAACTTGTATGTACTGGAACAAAGAACAAACAACAGCTTGAAGATAGTATGGAACAACTTTTAAAAAATGTAAAAGTTGCTTTGAAAAATTATAAAAAATAATTTAGAAATATTTAAAAAGATTTTTTCTTTAATTTTAATATGGTGAATAAAAAGAGGAAGGATATAAACATAAATCTTAAAATTTCAAATAAAGTTTTATATACTTTTATTGCTGTTTTTATTTTGAGTATTATGGGAGTTGGAGTTTTTGCTTCAACTTATACTGCATCTGGCGCAGGACATCCTTATACTGAAATTTCAACTTGTGCTGAAGGAGAAACTTTACAAGTTGTAAGTGGAATATGGAGTTGTGTTTCTAGTACCGGAGGGTATTTAACTGGAGTAGAAAGAGTAACCGCTTCTGGTTTAGCAGGGGGAACAACAGTTTATTGCCCTTCTGGAAAAAAATTAATGGGAGGAGGATGTTCTTGTACAAATGGAGGAGAAATTTCTTCAAGTTATCCTATGGATGATCATAGGTGGCGTTGTATTTGTAGTCCTACTTCAGGAACTATTAGTGCTGTTGCTCTTTGTGCCAATGCAGAATAAACTCAATTTTAGAATAAACTTTTTTATTCAACATCAAATTTTCTTAAAACTTCTTCTAATTTTTATAATATTTTTACTACAGAAATCCATATAAATAAAATGCCCATTTCTAATTTATGGTTGAGGAGAAAAAGATAAAAAAAGAGGAATTGATAATTGAGGCAAAAAATTTCTTTAATTTTTATAAAAAAGAATTTGGAGAATCAATTCGTAAAGGAAGTAATATAATTCATTTAGATTTTATGGCACTTACTGAATTTTCTAATCAACTTTCAGAAGAAGTGCTTGCAAATCCTGAAGAAATTTTAAGATTGGTTGAAGTAGCTATTGAAGAATCTGGATTGGTAAAGAATGTAAGAGTAAGATTGATTAATATGCCAAAAAGTCTTGAGATAAGAGTAAGAAATATTCGTTCTAAACATTTAAACGAGATGATTGTTCTTGAAGGAATTATAAGGCAGGCATCAGATGTTAGGCCTCAAGTTGTGGAAGCCATGTTTGAATGTCCAAGTTGTGGGACAACTCAGAAAGTTATACAATTAGAAAAGAAATTTAGAGAACCTTCTAGATGTTCTTGTGGTAGAAGAGGGGGATTTAAATTATTAAGTAAATCTATGGTAGATACTCAAAGACTTGTTATAGAAGAAGCACCTGAGTCATTATCTGGAGGAGAACAACCAAAAAGAATTAATATTTTTATAAAAGAGGATTTGGTTGAACCAAAAATGGAGGAGAAAACAACTCCAGGAAGTAGAATAAAAGCTATTGGAATTTTAAAAGAAGTTCCTGTACCTTTGAATACTGGAGGTCTTTCTACAAGATTTGAATTAGCAGTTGAAGCTAATAATTTAATTCCCATGGAGGAGACTTTTGAAGAATTAGATATAAGTGAAGAAGATGAAAAACAAATTCTTGAGTTATCTGAAGACCCTAGAATATTTGATAATTTAGCAAGAAGTATTACTCCAAGTGTTTGGGGGTATGAAGAAATAAAAAAATCTCTTGTTTTGCAGTTATTTAGTGGAGTAAAAAAAGTTCATGCAGATGGACAATCAAGTAGAGGAGATATTCATATTTTATTAATTGGAGATCCCGGTGTAGCAAAATCAGTTACTTTGAGTTTTATGGCAAATATTTCTCCTAAAGGAAGATATGTGGTTGGAAAGTCTGCATCAGGAGCAGGATTAACTGCGACAGTTGTAAGAGATGAATATTTGAGAGGGTGGAGTTTAGAAGCAGGTGCAATGGTTTTGTCTCATAAAGGGTTGGTTTGTATTGATGAATTAGAAAAAATGGATGCAGGAGATAGAAGTGCGATGCATGAAGCAATGGAGCAACAGACTATTACCGTTTCAAAAGCAAATGTACAGGCAACATTAAGAGCAGAAACTTCTGTGTTAGCAGCAGCAAATCCTAAATTTGGGAGGTTTGACCCTTATCAATCAATTGCTCAACAAATTGATCTTCCTCCAACATTAATTAATAGATTTGATATAATTTTTACATTAAGAGATATTCCTAATAGAAATAGTGATGAAAGAATTGCAACTCATATTTTACAAGAACATAGAAAAGCTGGAGAAAATATGTTAATTCCAAGAGAACTTTTTAGAAAATATGTTGCTTATGCAAAACAAAGAATAAAACCCAGATTAAGTGATGAAGCAGTTTTAAAAATAAAAAAGTTTTATGTTGATTTGAGAAATATGCCTGTTTCTTCTGAAAGTGCAATGAGACCGATTCCAATTTCTGCAAGACAATTACAGGCTTTGATAAGAATGGCAGAGGCTTCAGCAAAATTAAGACTTAGTGAAAATGTAACAGAAGAAGATGCAGATAAATCAATAGAATTAATGAAATATTATTTAATGCAAGTAGGTTATGATTATGAATCAAAAACTTTTGATATTGATAGAGTTTCTACAGGAATTCCAAATTCTCAGAGGAATAAAATAATAACAGTTAGAGAAACAATTAATCAACTTGAGGAAAAGATTGGGAAAAAAATTCCAATTGAAGAAATTGAAAAAGAGCTTGAAGACAAAGTAAAAAAAGATGATATTCATGATGCGATAACCAAATTAAAATCTTCAGGAGATATTTTTACTCCAGAAAGAGGGTATGTTCAGAAGACATCAAGTTAATTATTTGCTGAATTCTTTAGATAAAATATAATCCAACCAAATAAATTTTTCTCCTTTGTTAAATTTGTTCTTTAAATAAAAATTTGTTGGCACAATATTATTTTCTTTTACAAATGTAGCAATATATTCACATTTTAATTCTTTGAGTTTTCTTATGGATTTTTGAAGTAACTTTTGAGCGATTCCTTTTTCTCTATAATCTTTATGAACAAAAATATTTTCTATAACTGCTTTTTTGAAAGTAATGCTATTTTGAATGATTATAAATCCAATTAATTTATTATTTTCTTCTGCAATCATTAAAATATCATTTTTACTATTAATGCAATTTTCAATAATATGTCTTGGCCAGAAAGAAACAACTTCTTTTGTTGTGTCAAATTCTTTTACATCTTTTCCTAGATTTATTATTGAGTTTATATCTTGTAAGGTTGCATCACGAATATTCATATTAAATACTTAAAAACAGATTATAAAAATTTATTTATTAATTTCCCTAAACTTCATAAATCTTTAAAAACATTATTTAATTTTTTTTATAATGCCATCTGATGACCAATTCAAAAGACATATTGCATATAAGTTTCGTATTGGAGAATTATTGCTTGGAAAACCTATAATTGATGGAGAAAGATTTTCTTTTTTGGAGTTAGGTGATAAAAAGATTGTTCGAGTTAATGTAGTGGGAAATATAGTTGATAAATATGAAAGTGAAGGTGACAAAAAATATTCTTTTTTTACTTTAGATGATGGTTCAGGTCAGATTAAATTAAAATCATTTGGTGATGATTCAGAGAAATTTAAAAATGTGAATCAAGGTCAAACTGTTTTAGTTATTGGAGTTTTAAGGAATTTTAATAATGAAACATATATTTCTCCTGAAATTATTAAAGAACAAGATCCAAGATATTTACTTGTAAGAAAAATAGAAATTGAAAAAGAGCAATCAAAAAATGCTAAACCAGTTGAAAGAGAGCAAATAATTGCAATTAAAGATAAAATTTTAGATAAAATAAAAAATGCTGAGGAAGAAGGGGGAATTGATTTAGATAAAGTAATTATGGATTTGAGGGAGATTTCTCCCGAGATAATAAATCAGGAAATTAAGAAATTACTTGAAGAAGGAATTATTTTTGAACCAAGACCTGGAAGAGTAAGATGGTTGGGGTAAAGATTTAACTTTTAAGTAGTTACAGATAGAAAAGTTTATAAATATTTTTTTTCTTAGGGTTTTATGTCATTAGAAAAAGAATTAGTTTTAACTTTGATTAAAGAAGGAAATACATTTGAAGATGTAGAAAAGATAACTTCTTTGATGGCTGATCCCACTTTAGAGTCTCCTTATAAGCCTTTAAAATTGGACAAAAAAAAGATTAAAGTTGAATTAAGGAGACAATATCTATTAAGTAAATACAATAAAAGTAATAAAAAAGATACTAAAAAAATTATAAGAAAAAATATTGAAGAAAAAATATATTTAATGAAACAATATTTGATGGAAGATTCTTTAATACTTGAGATAATAAAAACAAAAAAGATTTTGGATGAATATCATACTTGTGATAGTTGCAAAACTAAAGGAGAATGGGTTAATTTAGAAATAGAGGTGAAAAAATTAATTAAGACAAATCCTCTTGGAGAAAATGGTTTATTAAAAACTAAAATGGTTGTAAATCCTTTGGAGTATTGTATGAAATGTGGATATATAACTTATAATAATTTTTAATCCCAAAACTCTTATAAAGACATTTCCTTTCTAATTTTTATGACAAACTACGAAGAACTTTTAGATGAAGCTTATAGTAAAGTAAAAAAGATTGAAGGGACAGGAGAAAGATTTGTTGTGCCAAAAATAGAAGGACATATTGAAGGAAAGAAAACTATTTTGACGAATTTTTTTCAAATTGCTTCGCATATAAGACGAAATCCTGAGCATTTTCAAAAATTTATGTTAAAAGAACTTGCAGCTTCTGGACAAAGAGAAGGAGATAGGCTTGTTTTAAATATTAATGTTCCTAGTGAAAAAATAAATCAGAAAATTGAAGATTATGTAAAAGAATTTGTCTTATGTAAAGAATGTGGAAAACCTGATACTGAATTAATTAAAGAAGATAGATTGACTTTTATTAATTGTCTTGCTTGTGGAGCTAAGCATTCTGTTAGAGGGAAAATTTAATAACTATCTTTTTGGATTATTTTTATTTCATTAAATAATATTTCTTTGCAATATTCTAAATAACTAATTTGTATATAAATTTTTTTTTCATCTTCTAATTTTTTATCTCTATTAAAAGGGTTGTATGATTTAGTTTCTAAATTATACTTTAAGTTTCCTAATCTTTTATTAATTAAATCAATTTCCTTAAAAATTCTAATCGAATTAAGACCTTTTAGTAATTCTTCTATTCCGTCCATATTCTATTGTTAATCTTTGAAATTAATATATCTTTTGTTTTTGATAATATGATTCAAGATAGATTGCTAATAAATTAAGATTAATATATTTTTTATCTGTTTTCTGGTTTTTTCCAAGGTCTTTCAAGAGTATGATAAATTTCTCTTTCGGTTTTTCCTGCAATTTTTTTTCCTTTTTTGAAAAGTCCGTAATTATTTAATTTAAAACCTTTTTCTTTTGCAATTTTTCTTAATCCAATTCCAGAACCTTTTTTACTTGAATAAGCTAATAAACTTGCTCCCCATTCTTCAGAAATTGTATAATATAGTTCAACTTTCACACCTTTAATTTTCCAAGTTGATTCATGTTCTCCTCCTTGTAAATATTTTCCTTTTTTTTCTAAAAACTTTTTTAACTTTTCTTTATCTTTTGGAATTAAAACAATATCAATGTCAATTGGATTTGGTTCTTTTCTCCTTATACTTCCAACAATTTGAATTTTTTTAGAATAAGGTTTCAAGTCTCTCAAAAGCTTTTCAGAAAGTCGCAAAACTTTTTCACTTCTTTTCATAATAAAAACAAGTAATTTAAAATTATAAATTTAATTGTTCTTTAAAATAGTTAACCTTACACTTTAACTCTTTTGTATTAAATTGCTCGCCATTGAAAACTATTTTCTCTCTTTCAAATTCTATCTTTCCTCCATAACCTTTTTTTCTTTTATTCTTTTTAATTATTTTATTAAAATAATTGTGAGCATTTCCAACCATATAAATAGAATTTGTTAAATACTCATAAGAACCACTCCCACTCATTGCACCGCCAGCCATATAATTCCAAATAATTACTCCATCTTTACCTATTTTTTTCCAATAAGCTCTTTTTCCCAATCTTCTATCATTTTGTAAATCCTCTTCTTTAATAGAGTAACCGTGTTCTTCAAGTATAGATGATAATCCTTTTGTCATTACTCAAGGATTAATAAAATATTTATAAATGTTTCTAGAATGAATTATTTTCCACAAATAATTTCCAAAGCATCTCTATTTTTTAATTGATAATTTTTTCCAAGTATTTTTTTTGTCCTTGCGTCTATTGCTCTTACAAAATTTTTTCCAAAATCTGTATGAAGAAAATATGCAAAATCTAAAGCAGTTGAATTTGGAGGTAATAAAAAACAATCTGGTAAAATATTTCCTTTGCTATCTCCAAGTTTGTTTGCTCCTGCTGGAAAAATTGCAAGATAACCTAAGAGATCAAATACAGCATAATTTAAAATTTCTTGAACTCCTGTTCCTGTTTCATATTTTTCTAAAACATTTTTTTTAATTTTATCCAATGCTTGTTTTTGCTTTTCATTTAAATTTCCTTTTATCTCAAAATTAGTTTCTCCAGGAATATAATTTATTAATTGTGCTTTTGTTGCTTCTCTTAATGCAAGTTCTGAATCTGCAGAGCAAGGAATAATTATTAAATCTGGAAATTCCTTTTTTATTTTCTTATAATTTTCTTCTCCGTTTGGAGTGTCAATTTTATTTGCAGCGATTATCATTGGTTTGCTTTCTTTTCTTAATTTAGAAGCAAATTCAAGAAGTTGTTTTTCATTCCAAGTGCTGGGTCTTGTTGAATAATTTAATTTCAATAAAACTTTCTTAACTTGTTCTTCTTTTACTTTTAATCCTGAAAATTGGTTTGCAACTGCTTGTGCAAAATTATCTGATTCAAGTTCTGCTTTTCTTGCAAAACTTTTCCATACTTTCATTAAAATTCCTAAAAACCATTTATCTAATTCTTCTTCTAGGAAAATAATATCTTTTGAAACTTCATAGTTTTCTGTTTGTTTTCCTGCTTCATCTGTTGTTCCTGACATATCAACAATATGAATAAAAACATCTGCTTGCCTTAAATCATCTAGAAATTGATTTCCTAATCCTTTTCCTTCGCTTGCTCCTTTAACAAGTCCTGCAACATCTATTAAATTTATTGGAACAAATCTTTGATGATTAAGACAAAATCCATGATTTGGATTGCATTGGGTGTTGAATTCTTTGTCTATACATTCTATTTTTACAAAACCTACTCCATGATTTGCTTTTATAGTTGTGAAAGGGTAAGAAGCAATTTCAATTTCTGCGAGAGTTGTTGCTTTAAAAAAAGTGCTTTTTCCAACAGAAGGTTTTCCCACAAGTCCGATTAACATAATGTTAGATTAAATGAATTATTTAAAATCATTTCTATGCTTTTCATTTTAGACAATTTTTTTCTTTTTTGTTATTAATATTATTACAATTAATATAGCAATTATTAAGATTGAGATAATTAAATAGAAAATTAAATTTCCAAAATCAATAGGAATTTTTTTAATAATTTCAAAATGTGCACTTGAAGGAGCAACTCCATTTGGATAAATTAATTCAAGGCCTATAACATATTGTCCAAGAGGAAGTATTCCTGTTCCAAAATCTCTTTTGAAATTTATTTCTTTATCTACAAGAAGAGTTTCACTTTGTGTAAGATAGATTTTTCCATCATAATCTTTAATTTCATAATTTAAAGTTACATCAAGTCTTTCTTCATCGCCTAGAGGGATTAAGGTAACTTGTGTTTTTAATTTGTCTCCTTGAGGAACTCTGTAGTTTTCATTTAAAACTATAATATTGGAATCAAACAAAAGAAGTTTTGTTTTTACATTTAATGTAACTAAAATTTGTTTATTTCCAATTAATATTTTTCCAGTGTAAATTCCTGGTTCACTTGGAGCTGCAAAACGAGCATTTATGTTTTTTGTTTCCCCTCCCATAAGTGTAATTGAGGTTTCATTCAAAAATACTAAATTGTTTAATTTAGATTGGCTGAGGGAAATAGTTTGTTGATTTGTTCTTAGATTTTTAATCTCAATTATTTGGTTTATTGCGGTATTAATTACCATTGTTAGAGTTATCTCTGGAGGAGTAATAGTAATTTTTGCTGTTGGAGTTGAAGTTCCTCCACTACTTCCCCCATCATCTCCTGTAGTAATAATTGTGCAAATTCCAGAACTGCAAGTATACCCTGAAGCACAAGTTCCACAATTTAATGTGCCTCCACAATTATCACTCCAACTTCCACAATTATATCCAAGATTTGTGCAAGTGGAAGGAGAACAGAAAAAAAATTGTTCTATGTTTGCACCTGAACTGATTGTAATCTCTTCACTTCCTCCTGAATTGAGAGAGATAATATCTGCAGTTATAGTTGGGAACAAAATAAAAATTAATATTAACAATAGAATATTTTTTTTCATATAAAAGCAAGCCTCATTTGATATTTAAGATTTCTTGTTTAGAAAAATACGCCCCTGCCGAGATTTGTGGAGAAAACATCCTTTTAGGATTTTCCCGTCATTCGTCAAGTAACTTGCCAAATGAAACTCGGGTCAAAATTTGTATAGATTTTACGTGTTCAATCAAGAATTTAAAATGCAGTCTCATTTTATTCAACTGCATAAACGCCCCTGCCGAGATTTGAACTCGGGTCACCACCGTTCTCCAAATATGGATCTTTAAAGAAAAGTTTGCATTGAGATGCTAGATTTTTTTCTCTCATCGAGATTGAATCACTTTTCCATTAAACACAATTTTCTTAAATTTTTGAAATCAGACTTTTGTCTTCATTCAATTCATTTTGTGTTTTGAGAGGGTGGCATCCTTGGCCTCTAGACTACAGGGGCTTCTAGAAAGAATTAGTAAAAACTCTTTTTAAATTTTATATTTGTTATGTTAAGAAAATTAATTAGTAAGCTTTTAATATTATGATTATTATTTTTATTTATTAGCCCCATAGTATAGTGGTCAAGTATGCGAGGTTCTGGACCTTGTAACCCAGGTTCGAATCCTGGTGGGGCTATAAAGGGAACCAAAGGTTCCCCTTATCAACCCTTCCTTTAAATTTGGCTTAGGGCTAATTGGCAACCAAAGGTTCCCCTTATCAACCCTTCCTTTAAGTTTGCAGTCAAGCGTGATAGGCAACCAAGGTTCCCCTTATCAACCCTTCCTTTAAGTTTGCAGTCAAGCGTGATAGGCAACCAAGGTTCCCCT
>Ga0172381_10001638_pt1 | contig 25843 bp, 23 predicted proteins | sample Leawel6488metaG_FD_119754 | JGI IMG/M metagenome (GOLD analysis project Ga0172381, IMG submission 119754) | Leachate microbial communities from a municipal landfill in Southern Ontario, Canada - Leachate well 64-88 metaG | ecosystem: Engineered > Solid waste > Landfill > Unclassified | place... | reverse complement strand
TCATTAGAATTTAAAAATCAGATAAAAGAAAAGAAGTGCGTAAAATGTGGAATAGTAAAACCTATAGGTGAATTTTATCATTATTATAAAAGATATCATACTATGTGTAAAAGTTGTTTGAAAGCATTCCACCATGAAATGAATAAGGATTTTAAAAGAAAAAATACGGGGGATAAGTTAGATCAATTTAGAAAGGATAATCCTTTTAGGGTTTGTGCTAAATGCGGTATTTTAAAACCTATTGATGATTTTAATATTAGACGATTAAAAAATGATGGATATGATTATTATTGTAAGGCATGTAAAAATAAAGATAAAAAAACTAATTATGAAAAGCATAAAGACTTACCAAGTGATGAGTATGCTCAGTGGCGTAAACATCGTGGTGAAAAATCAAGGGAGGAGTCTGATAGATTAAAATCTGATGTTTTTTCGCATTATTGCATTGATAGTGTAGTTAAATGTCAAGACCCTTATCATATCCATGATTGTTTAATTGTAACAGAGTTACATCTTTTAACCCTTGATCATATCAATGGGGATGGGTTTAAAGAAAAAGATAAATATGGTCATAGATTAGGTGGTAGAGTATTTTATAGATGGTTAAGAATGAATAACTACCCTAGGCAAGATTTACAAGTACTTTGTCCGTTGTGTCAACAGGAGAAAGTGTATAGGAATAAAGAATATGGTGGTAGGTATAAAAGAAATTTAAAAATAGTTTAAAAAACCCTTGACAAGGTTTAATTTGTGTGCTATGCTTCTAAATTAGTTAGATAGTATTCTAAAATTTTATGTGGTAGGTCAGACATTCGTAAATGAAAGTTTACGGATATAATAGAATAAATGAAAATTACTGCGATCAACCATGAAGGTCGCCTCCAATAGTAATATTGGATGAGAAAACTGCCCTAACTCTTGGAACGCTAAGTACTAATTTATATTAGTATAAGCCAATCGAGAACTAAACACAGAATTTGAACTGTGAAATGCAAAGAGAACATAGAGGCAGACTCCACATTAGATGGAGTATGATATGTTCCGATACTTATCGAAAGATGAGAGAACAGAATGCGTAATGGTTATGGTAGACCATGCAGTTAATTTTAAACCTGCCAGCCTCTAGGGTAACTTAGAGGGCAATAGCTCGCTAAGTCGGTGAAACCTAAAACGAAAGTTATGGCAATACCGAACTAGCAAAAATCCTTTTAGGGTTTTGGGCAAGTGTAGAGACTTTACACGAGCTATCCTTTAATTAAAGGATAAAGATAAAGTCCGTGGCACACGCTTGAAAAGGCGAGTTAACAGAAAGGGGTTTTGTAATCGGTGCCAATCTTATTTCGCCCATAAATACCGCAACAAGTGTCATCGTAACTCCTACCTTAGTGATTTAGGGTCTTTGTAAGGTGACTTACATTGAAAATTCCGGCGAAACGGTGGAAAGCTGAGATGCCAATACCGTGTTAAACTGGTAAATGAAGCCAGGATATACGTAACGACTAAGTGCCGGAGAACTCCGAGAGAGTTCAAGATATAGTCTGCTCTGCAATTAAAAAGAAGTTGCAGTTAACAAAGAGGATAGTCAAGCGGTGGTTTAAAAGAATTAGCCGCATATAGCAGTAATGCTATGAAGTTAATCCGTCAAATTCTGGGGAGCCTAAGACTTATATCGCAGATAAGTTATGGTAATCGCAGAGCTAACCCGATGATTTGAAGTCGGTAAATTGTGAAGAGACTGGATGGCGGAGAACCTAAAATAAGGTTCAAGGTACAGTCCGATACTTATAGAAATATAAGAGAACAAAAATGTAGTTCCTTGTCAGCCCTTTTGACCCTGATCTTTGTCGTAATATTGATCATAATGGGGGTCAAATCTATCGAAGCCTAGTAACCAAGTCAATCGTGGGGAAGTCGGAATTGAGATATATTCCACTTCCCTATTGTTGTAAATAGCACTTGACATAAAGTGAGATTTAATGAAAGTTAGACGTAAAACGGTTAAAAAGAATATAAGGGCAAAGAAAGGTAGATGGGGTGCGGTCAATAAGCCCAAAAAGATAACTCGTGGTCAAAGGATAGCGAGAAGGTCGCAAAGAGAGACAGATAAGCTATGGAAAGGTGTTAAAAAGTATCCGTGGGAAGTACGAAGTGAAAGTGGTAGATGGGGAGATGAAAAGAAAATTAAGAAAGATTTTGAAGATGGGAAGATAGATGGGAAGTGGTATGCAGCTTGTATACATAGATTAGAACATAAAAAAAGACTTAAAAAATGAACGTAAAAATCAAAAAAGTATATTACAAACGGAGCCAGCGTGGTCGTGATCCGATAAAATTTGAAGCGGTACAGCCGAATGGAATTGGGACAGATGTACATGCTAAGATAAAAATAGACCCAATTTTACGTAGACATAAGGATTTACGTAAGGCAATGTTAGGGCATGAAGTATATGAGATAAAAGATTGGGGACGAGGATGTGATAATGCCCATTCTCATGCTAAACATAGAGAGCCTAAATTAACAAAAAATATTGGGGGAGTTTCTGGATTTTGGAAGGAAATAAAAAGGCGTGAAAGCGTAAGGTAAAGAGAAATGAAAAGTAAACTTATGATTGGTCGGAAAATTAAAATGGGGAAAGTTCCAGTAGTTGGTGCTAAAATGGATTTTGAAGGTGGGTTTTTATCTGATGCACCTAAATCTCGTAAGCGTAAAGGAAAATGGGATATTAATCATCCAAGGCCGGATTGGGCTGTTGATTTTGATAAATATCCATTATAAAAAGTAAAAAGTGGAGAGTAAAAATGGTAACCAAAAGGAAGTTTGCTGTGGTTGGGGCAAAGATAGATTTTAAGGGTGGTTTTTTACCAGATGCGAGAAAGTTGCGGAGGGTAAAAGGTAATTGGGATGCTGTTATGCAAGCCAAACTACACAAACATATTGGGGATGTTGGCGATTATATAATCTAAATAGTATAAAAATAAAAAGTTGGAGGATTGTTGATGCCTAAGTATGGGAGTATGTCTCAGGGGTTTAAGTTAGGTGGAACTAAAGGTGGATTTGCTGAAGGCTTTGGTAAAAAAGGTAAGGGATTGATTGATTTTAGTGGCGGATTTATGGCAGATGCGAGGAAACTTAGTAAGCGAAGTAAGTCTGGTAAGTGGTCTAGCGAATCTAAAAATCATTATCTGTTTGATTCAAGCCGATTCACAATTTAAATTTAAGGATTAAAAGATGATTACCAAGAAAAAGACCGTTAGACAGTTTAAAGGTAGAAAGGTTAAAGGTGGTTGGCTTTCTTTAGGTGCTACGACAAAAGAATCGCCTAATGTGGTTGAAGGTGAGTATGGGGAGATACCCGAAAATGAAAGGCGTGCAAAGAGCCGTGCTGTGATTATGTACCAAAGACGCATGGTTAAGCAACGTAAAGCAGAACAAAAAGAGGCGGAGAGAAAGGACAAGGTATTAGAATTAAAACGTAGAGAGGAATATTCTAATGCACTTGCAAGTGCGAGAATTGCAGAGAGTAAGGCAAGGCGAGCACATCCGTTACGTCATTTAGCCGAAGGGGTTGCGAAGGGCGTTGTTAAATCTAAAAGAAAGACAAAGAGAAGTCGGATTACAATGTTTTAACGGATGGAAGGAATTAAAATTTAATGTCATACAAAGAGAAACGGACTAAGTTTGGTGCTAGTCCGTTTACTTTTTAACGAGGTGATAAAATGGTGAGGAAGCAGTCTTTAAAGAAAAATAAAGCCACTAAAAAATCTCGTAAAACTATGCGTAAATTAAAAGGTAAATGGTTCCAACCCTTTGATGATGGTGGGCGTATTATAGATTAAATTAATAAATGTAGCAGTTTTAAATGATGAAGTTTTAAGGATAAAAGAAAGTTTCATTTCTGATATCTTGATCGTTAATTAAAATTAGAAGGATAAAAATGGGGCAAACAACTGAAGAATTAGAACGACAAATGATTGAGGAAGTAAGTAAGGATTCCGGGAGTGAAGCATCTATCGCTGCTGAAAAAAAATGGAGAGAATCAGGTGGTGGTGGCGGTTCTATTAGTAGCGGTGGTAGTGGTGGTGGCGGCGGTTTGCCATCCGATGGAACATGGAAACCTGATTTTACTCAACCTAATCCGTGGGCTGGAATGCCGCCTAACTATGAAGGTATAAAAACTTTTGTACCTACACCTGATAATCCTAATCCACCGTGGGTAGGACAAGTTGCTGATAATAGAGGTGGAGTTTATGATGCTTTTGGTAATATTGCACCACCTAAATTTGATTCTACTCTTACAGGTGGTTCATCTATTATTGAGAAACAAACTGCTATAAAAATTCAACCGGAAGTTGTTCCGCCTTTGTCAGAGAGAACAGCACATGATATTGTTAATGAAGCGGCAAGGGCGGGTGCAATTTTAAGTATTCAAGATGCTCAATTAATATTGGATAGACAAAAAACGCAACAAGAGCAACCTACTGTTGGAACTACTGTTAGACCTGAAGATTGGAAGCCTGATTTTACTAAAGGTGATAAAGCATATGAAGGGATGCCTCCTGAGTATGTTAAAAAAGAGGCGGAAGGTTTTGTTCTATCAGATGGTAATAATGTAGTTCCATCGTCTAAATTTATTCTAGTTGGTACAATACTAAGTGAATTACCTAAAGATATAAAATCGGATACAAAGATTATAGTATATGGGACAGATGGAGTGAAGGGTACTACTGTTGGAATGACCGTTGAAAAATATCAAGAGATAATGGATAAAGATGGTCAAGATAAAGTAGATACTTTTATTAAAGAGGGACTTTATCCCGATGGTACAGCCTTTATTGTTAGTGATGAACCAGATGATAAAGGTAGGTATCAGCAATCAATTATATTACCACAAACCGTTAAGGGTGCTGATGGTAAACCCATTGTTTTATCAGGACAACAATTAGCAGAATTAGGTTTAGTAAAAGGCACAATCGGTGTAACTGATGAAGAAGCCTCATTTAATTTACAAAAGAGTTTAGGATTAATAGATAGTGGAAGTAGATTTATTAGTCAAGAAGCCTATGATAAAGGTGAAGCATTATTTAAAGATTATGAAAGTGAACCATTAGTAGGCGTTTGGACAGAGGAATATCCGAAACCTACTATGTATGATACACAGAAAATAATCAATGCATTAGATTTAGGCCAATTATCTGAAAAAGAAGTTAGAGATTTTCTTAAAGATGATGGTTGGTTTAAAATCCAAGAGATTAGACAGCAAGTGCAAGATCGTAAAAATGCTATGGATTCTATCCCATCTGAATATAAGATTAAAAATTCTGATGGTACAGTTAATATTGATGTTATAGGTTATTTAAATGATAGCAGGAGTAATGCTAAGACTTTAGTAACTGCGATTGGTAGCAATGGCGAAGATGTATTGCATGAAGCATTGGCTCAAATACAGAATGACTATCTAAATAATAATAAATTCTTTTATAAATTATCACCTTATGCAGATAATTATAGTGAAATATCTACTAAAGCACAATCTTTCAATCCCGATGGTAGTATTGCTCGAATATCCCCTGATGATATGAGCCAATTAAATATAAACAATAATTCACTCATAAAGTTTATGATTGATAATAAAGATAAAATATCTATTAATGGAAAAGATTATTCTGCTAAAGAGTATCTTAATAAGATAGGTGGATATGGCTTAAATGATATTAAAGATAAAGAGGGTAATCCCATATTAGGGTTAGATAGATTATCTTTAATATCAGATCAAACAATAAAAGACATTGATAGGTTGAAATCTGGTAATTTAAGTGATTCAGAATTTCAAGCATTAATTAATTCTATGGAAACTAATGGCATACCTAGAAAACAACTTGAAGGGTATGAGATGTACCAAATAGCTCATAAAGCTGGAAATATTGATGTTGTAAATCAAGAAGTAGTTAAAATATTCAATTCCTTACCAGAATATCAGCAAAGGGATATTGCATTAAGTTTTTCTCAAGATGTTAGAAAAGATAATATATTTGCCGAAGTAATTAGTAATGTGCAATTGGATGCTCAACGTAATCCAATATTGGGTTTAATAAATGCCCCAACTTTGATTATAGGTGGTACATTAGCGAAGCAAGTCACCCAATCAGATATAATCTCTTATTATAAGTCATTGGGTTATACCTACGATCAAACTAAGACAGAGATGGAGAAAAATGGGCAAACTGTAACAAAGGGTGAATGGTTTGCTACTGGTTTAATGGCCGCTGCTGTATTAATACCCAGTATAGGATTAGTAGCGGGTATTCCTTCAAAAATAATAGTAGGTAGTGAAGGTGCTATCGCAGGGTACTTTCTAGGTACTTCTATCCCAGGGCAGATTAAGGAATGGGGTAAAATGACACCTGCCGAAAAGGGGGTAGCGATAGGTGGAGATATATTAATGGTTGTCGGTGTTGGGTTAGGTGCTAAGGGTATGATTGCTAAAGCACCTAGTGGAGTGGGTGAAGTAAAAGTTCCAACAAAAGTTATTGATACAGGTGCTAAAGAAACGATAGCACAAACTGGTAAGATTGAAAGTGCTTTAAGTAAGGCTGTTGGAGAAGTATCTACATCAAATAAGTTAGCAAGAATAATTGTTGATATGGATACAAAAATAAAAGATACAAATTTCAACTTAAATATTAAAAGTGAAAAACTATTTCAAAATATAGACGATATTATAGCACAATTAAAAGATTATAAAGATAATATTGGTAAAATTAAAGAGTTTACTAATCAATTAGGAACTGAAGCGAAAACCTCAGCACAGGATATTTTATTCAAGCTAGAAGTTAATGCAGAAAAATTTGCTCAAAAATTAGATGATGTAATAGCATCATTGAATGAGTATAAGGTATTATATAATCAGATCCAAAATTCACTAAAAGGCTCAATGCAAATAGGCAATGAAAGATTAAGTGATTTATCATTTAAGGCTGATTTAAAGTTTGAACAATATGCCCAAAACCTAGAAGATTTTGTAGCTCAAGTAACTGATTATAAAAATAATTATAGCCAGTTTAAAAATATTATTGGTGATTTCAGCGAAGATTTAAAACAAAAGTATGATGAATTAAATTTTAAAGTTGATGTTAATGGTGAGCAAATAGCACAAAGGGCTGAAGATATAATTGCCCAAGCCACAGATTATAAAGCGGGTTATAATCAAATCAAAGACTATTTACAAGATGGTTTGGATAATGTGAAACAGGTTACTTCGGAAGCACTTTTTCAACTAGATGTTAAGGGTGAACAATTAGCGCAAAAGACAGAAGATTTAATAAGCCAAATTACGGACTTTAAGGGCCAATATTCAAAATTAAAATCTGAAGTTGGTGAATTAACTAGCGATGCAAAGCAATCAGTTGGTAATGTATTATTCAAATTAGATGTAAATTCAGAGCAACTAGCGCAGAAGATCGAAGATTGGGTTAGTAATCTTACAGACTATAATAAATATTATACTGACTTTAATAGTAAGTTAAAAGATATTAAAAACATATCTAAGGAAGAATGGGATGAACTGTTATATAACTTAAATGTAAAGAGTGAACAATTAGCACAAAAGACAGAAGATGTATTAAGTGCTATAACAGAGTATAAGAACAATTTTAATCTACTGAAAGATACGATAGGTAAAACTACAAATTATGTAGGATTAAAAGCCCTAGACGTGGGTAAAGATATAAAAGGTATGGTCGATGATAAGTTATTTACATTAAATACAAAGAGTGAACAATTAGCACAAAAATTAGAAGATACAATAGCGAATTATACAGATTATAAGGGAAAGATAGATGAAATTAAAAGTAAACTAGGTGATTTTAAATATGAAATAAGTCAAGCAAGATTTGAAAAACCCATTAGAGATAAGTTAAATACCATTGTAGTGGATATTAATAAAGTGAAACATTTAATTAACCGTAAAAATATTACAGAAAATGAGTTAAGTTTTGCTGTATCTAAAATAGACAAGGCTTTAGGTGAATTACATAGTATAAGATATAGTCCTGAATTATCTAGTGTATTACTAGATTTACGTAGTGAAATTAATAAGTTAAGACTTGAAGGTGAGGTTGGCGCATTAAGTGTGGTGTGGGAGCAAAAACTGGCTCAGGCTGTTGGTAAAGATATTACGTTGGAAGATTATTATAAGAATTTAAAAAGTGCTTATGATAAGTGGCAGGAAAGAGTAAAAGCGGGGCAAGTATCAAGAGAAAATTATAATAAACAATGGGATGATTTATTATCTAAATCGTCTGGTAATGATTTTACTTTAAACGATTGGTATAATACTTTAAAAAAAGCACACGATGATTGGAATAAAAAATATGATATAGGGAAAGTCGAAAGAAGAAAGTTTGATAAACAGTGGGATAATTTATTATCTAAAGCTTCGGGAAAAGATTTTACAATGGAAGATTGGTTTAAGGCTTTAGAGAAATCATATAAAGATTGGAATACACAAGTAAAATCTAATGAAGCCCGTTTAAATGTAATTAATAAACAATTTGAAAGTAAATGGAATACTTTATATGAAAGTAAAGAACCTGCTAAAGATGTAACTTTCAAAGATGCTTATAATCAATGGAAGACAGATTTAAAAAAGGAATGGGACAGAAGGCAAATTGTTAATAAAGAGTTTATTGATAAATGGGATAAGATATATGAGTCACAGGCTAAAGGTAAAGATTTTAACTTAGATAATTGGTATGATTCAATGAAGAAATCTTTTGATGATTGGGGAAAACGGGCAGAAGAAGGTAGGTTGGAAAGAGAAAAATATAATAAACAATGGGATGATCTATTTAATGGTACAGTTAAATTGTCGGATGAATCATATCAGGCTTTTAAAAAAGCCTATAGGGAATTTCAACAAGTAGGTGGTAAGGAATTATCTCAGACATTAAATGATATATTATCTCAAACTCGTGAATTAGAATTAGTGACTGATACAGAAAAGATAAGTTCGGATATTTTTAAGGAAGTTGCTCCAGAAGAGGCTATATTAAAAGAGCCAGAAGTTAAGGCTGGTGATTATCCCGAATATCGTCAAAAAGTAGAAACTGAAAGAGCAAGATTGGAAAGACAAAAGTTATTGGATATAAAACAAGCCGCTGAAAGTGCGGAACAACGTGCTAAAAATATAGAAAAAATCAAAGGGGAAGATTTAAGGTTTGCTGAAGAATTAAAAACTAGATTAGATAGTATAGAGCAAAGAACTAAAAATATAAAAGATTTAAGCGATTTTGAAAAGCGTCAATATAGAGATGATTTTAATAAAACTCTTGAAAGTTTAAAGACATTAAAAGAACGACAGGCAAAGGCTAACCAAGAGATAATTAGTGAACTTGAGGAATATCTTAAAAATCCTAATAAAGAATTAGTAAATGATAAGTATTTTAATCCTAAAACTGTACAAGATTATATTGATCGTTTAAGAAGTGAGACACAAGTTGGATTAACACCTGAAGAAACTGCCTTATATGAGCAAATTAATAAAAATAATATTGCTTTAAATAAGGCTATAGAACAATCGCAAGGTGGTAGGTCTGAAACTCCGCAAGAAAAGTTACAAAGAGAAGGTATTGAGGGTTTGTCTGGTGGTCGAAATATGGGGCAAACTGGTGGTGGTGAAGGTGGTGTCGCTAATGATGCCTTAATAAGTGAATTATCAACTCGTCTTAATGAGAATATTAAAAAACTAAATGATATATCATTACAGAAACAAAAGTTAGCGAGTGAAAGTTTTAATAAATCTATCGAAGAAAAATTAAAAGAGTTAGGTTACAACGAAGAAGAAATAGGTAAATTATCTCAATCACGTAGGATAGATATTGTTGCTAATAATAAAAAATATATTTCTAAATTAACTGAAGATATCACTAGGGCTTATGAAAAAGGTATAGTAGATAAACCTATTGATCAAGTAAGTGCTGATTGGACTAAAGGTAAAATAGGTAGTGTTGGTAATGACCCTGTAGATTTAGTACAAGGTATTGTGGATGGTAAAAAATTAGTTTCACAATTTGATGGGGCAGATATACCCGAAGGATTTAAAAATACAAAAATTTGGGATGGGTTAAGTGCGGAAGAAAAATTATGGTTTGATAGATTCGATAAAGCTAAGAAGTTGGCAGAAGATAATGACTTAGTATGGGATACCTCAAATCGTAATACTCAGGATTATGGGGTTGTTAATTATGATGTTAGTATTTATAAAAATACACCTGAAGGTTTAAAATATGCGAATGAACTTAAAGATATATTAAATAAAGATTATACGATTGATTCTCAAACTAAAAGGGTAATAGATTCTCAGATTGGTAGTAAATTAAGAGATGATATTAAACTTGGAGAATTGTATGGGTTTAGTAAGGATGATATTGCAAGATTTCTACATGATTCTTATAGTATTGATGAAATTAAAAGTTATGCGCCTGGATGGAGTGATGCTTTAGGTGCGAGCAAAATTGAGGGAAGGGTTAATGAATTAGCACCTGAAATAAAAACAAGAATAGAAGAGTTTGAAACTAAATTAGCTAAAGAAAAAGCACAACTTGAAAGAATCGCTGATAAACTTGAAAAAGGTGATAACTTATCAGTAGAAGAACAACGTATTAGGATTGATAATGCTGATGAAATAGAAAATATTTTAAAAGAAAGATTTAAACAAGAGCGTGGTGGTGGAGAATTACCTAAAGAAGAAAAACCCATAACCGGAAAGGAATTAGATAAACTTATTAAAGAGGGTAAATTAGGAATAACTACTCCTGAAGAAATACGATCCAAGTTTTCCCCTGAAGAAAACAAATTACAGAAACAGATTGATGCGGACGAAGAAATATTAAGGGGATTAAATAAACGTGAAGAAGAAGGATATAATGTAGAGAATTTAAAAAAGGAAGTATTAGATAGATTAAATAAAACACGGAAAGAAAGTAATACTTTATTTGTAAAAAGATATTTAAAAGAAGATGGATATTCTGATGCTCAAATAAAAAAGATTAGTGAAATCGCAGAAAGGGAAGGTGGTTTTAGGCAAACAAGTTATGAAGATGTAGTTGGCAAACCTGAGAATAAACCTATTGAAGAAAAACCTATAACAAGAAAACCAATTGAACCAGAAAAAGGTGGTGGAACTAAAACTGCTACGAAAGTAGAAACTGAAACTAAAAAAACTACTGAACAAAAAGTTGAAACTAAGCCTGAAGTCAAACCAATGACCGATGAACAATTAAGAGAGTTGATGGAGAGGAAAACTAAGGCTGAACCTGAGAAAAAAGTAGAGGATAAACCGTCTGAGAAATCTACGACTAAAACGACTGAACCTGATATAGACCAGTTTATTATTCCGGCTGTTGAGGGTGAACCTTATTATGCCGTAGTTTGGGAAAACGGTCAGATGTTTGTAAAATTAATTACACCTGAAGTTTTAACCCAAGGTTATATAGAATTAAAAACTAAAACTGGTAATCTTTTAATAAGTCAGCAAGACCTAAACCGTATGACACCCGATCAAGCCCAAAGATTACTCAATGAAACTAATGTAGACTTTTTTAGTAGAAGTAGTCCATTTGTGATTGTTGTTCCTTCGAGTAAACAACAAACTGAAACTAAGCCTGAGATTAAGTCTCAACCTAGACAACAACCTAGTCCTGAGCCTTATCCATATACTCAACCACAGCCTAGCCCGTTAGGTGAACCTGAGCCATATAAAATACCTGAGCCTGTTAAAGTGCCTGAACCAAATGTAATAACTGAACCAGAAACTATAACTGTCCCTAAACCTTTACCTATACCACAAGAAATACCTGAGCCTGAAACAATACAACCACCTAAGATAGAAGAACCTACCCATATAAAACTTATAAAATTTCCCAAGATGGAAAGTAAGCCATCTAAACAGTTTACTCAAAAGCAAGTTAAGCCTGGGACAATTTGTTGGCGGCAAGGCTCAGTGTGGAAATTTATAGAGCCGCCGTATGGTAAAAACGACCTTCATACTGTTAAGAATCCTCCTAGCGGAGTGTATAAGTTTGCGACAGGGCCAGGTTCGGCGTATCGGACACTTCAGGTACTTGGAGGCAAAAGTCCTGAAGACGTAGATGTTGATTTAGGTTGGGCAAAAGTACATATAGGTTCTAAAAGAGGACAAGATTTAGAGATAAAATTTCTTGAAGGTGATACAGCAAATGTAGATAAAAGATTACCTAAAGGGGCAGACGCACACGCACCTTATGTAGATAATCCAGAGGAAATAAAAACTAAACTTACTTATCAACAACCTCAATATAGTGATAGTGATATAAGGTCAAGTCCTGAATATCAAGATGTAGGATTAAGACCTGAAGGCGTAAAAGATACTTTAATAGAAAAAATTCCCAAAGGTGCGAAAATTAAAAAAGAAGCTCCAAGAGAATTGCGTAAAACTGAATTACCACAATACAGAAGTGGACGGTTGAAAGTTTATACTATTGATGGAGAATGGTTGCGTAACCAGAACGTACCAATGTCGGCTGATAATACTTCTATCAATTTTTTAGGTGGGGCTAATGGTAAAAAATATCCATTATTAGTTCCTAAAAATGAGATATGGTTAGACAGACGATTAGGTTTAATTGACGCTAAGGCAACTTTGTTACAGCAATTAAAAGATTATAAGATAATGTTAGATAAAACTGGTGTTTACGTATCAAGTGATATTGGTAGTAGGAATATTAATGAACTTGATACCATGATAAAAGATGAATTAAGTTCTTTCTCTCAGGGCAAACTTAAACCTAAAAAAGTTAAAAAACAGAAAGTTGTTGAGGAAAGTTTTGAAGAACTTGAACCTATACGAAATAATTATGTGCCTAAAAGAGTTGAACAAAGACAACAAGTTATGATAAGCGAACCTACATATTTAGGCCATAAAATAAGGTCGCCTGAGTTGGGTGGCGTTAGCCTTTAAAATAGGTTTAAATTTGCTTGACTTTTATGGTAGTGTAGTATAGCATATTAAAAAGATATAAATTTAGTTGGGTAAGATGGATAGTGAAAGGTGTTGTCCTAATAAATGTAAGAATAGTACCATCATAAAACATGGTAGTGCTAAAAAATATAAGAAAGAGAAGTCTTATTTAGTACCACGTTTTATGTGTAATAAATGTGGTAAAACGATGTATTAAAATAGGTAGGTGATTTTTAATTGTCTACTTTAAAAGAACAATTTAATACTCTTAAAAAAGAAGCTCGTAAACGTGGTTTAAAAATCAAAAAAGATAAAAGATTAAATAATTGTCCTTATAGAGCGATGCATAAATATGCAGGGATAGAATTGGGGCAACCTTATATTAAAGATGCTATTACGTACACCCCAAAGACTGCTAAAAATAAAAAAAGATTAGTAATGGATACTAGGCATGAATTGATTGAGTTTGACCATATGAGGAAAGGGTTAAAATATAAACAAGCCCATAAAATAGCAAATAGAAAACAGAGAACTGTAAATTATTATGAAAAATAAATTTAGATTATTTTTTATTTCTCTATTAGTGTTAGTTGGACTGTTTTGTTCAGTAGTTCCAGTCTATGCTATTGCTATTTCTAACCCAAATACTATAAGATTTCATGGTGCTAATACACCTGGTTACGACAGGGCTAAAGCCTTTTATAATGTAAATGAAACAGGTGATATGTTCTTTTTGGCAGAATCTTATGTTTATTTTGCTGGTGGTAATCCAACTGATTATTCTTGCCAGCAAGCATTTAGTTTTGAATTATTAAATACAACTAAAACTTCAGTTTTACTTTCAACCCCTGTTACGAATTACGGTTGTAAAATTGTTGCAATTTATCAGACCGCTACACAAGTTACTGCGTTGGGTTTGGTCAGTGGGACGCAATATTATTTAAGATTAACAATGAATCCTGTAGTAATGATGGCAGTACCTACCACTCCAATAGAGAATACAAACTATGTTGACTTTCCTTTAAGTTCAGACCATTGGATAGACCAATCTGTAGGTAAAGGGACGGTTAATGATTTACTTGTCTCTTATGTAGTCAGCGATAAATTAGGGATGGGTAGCCTTGCCTCAGACTTACAATTAAATGATGCGGTTACTACGTATATCATTACAATTCAAGGTGTAAGTTATCTAACAACTTTAGGGGCAAATATATTTTCAACAGCATGCCCGAATTTAAGGAATTATGCACCGAATGCTTTCCAAACCACTTCAACTATTAATACATCAGTAGACCCTAACAGCGAAAATGGTTTAGCAGTTGCAACTAAAACAGATGGTTCTACTGGTGGGAATATTAATATTACATCTAAGTTGGGGCCAAATTTAGGTGGTGCTTTTACAAATTTAGGTCATTGGCTTGGTGGTTCAACTATGCCACAGTGGCAGGCCGGGCTTATTGGTCTATTCATTATTATGTTTATAATTTGTATTGCATTAGCTAAAGTTACTGGTCATCCTGTAGTACCTGTGGCTTTAGGGTCTATGACTTTAATTATTGGTGGATTTCTCGGTTTAATGCCTATGGCTTTAGCGTTTGCTCTCACAATGTTGATTTTCATTTTAGCAGTTTGGTTCTTCTTTAGTAGAGGGAGTGTTTAAAGGTATTATTTTTTTGTAATAATTTATTTTTAGATGAGGATTGTTAATAATGCTAATAAAGAAAGTGTTTATATTTTTAATTTTGCAAATTATAATATTATCGCTTTTTATGCGAATTATTCCTATACAAGCTGATTCTACCGATTTATATTGGTTTGGTGGGACTGGTAATTGGTCTGATTCTGCTCATTGGGGGACTGCTACTAATGGAAGTGGTGCTCCACATTCTGCACCAACTTCGACTAATAATGTATTTTTTGATAGCAATAGTTTCACTGCTGGAAGCCAGATTGTTACATTAGACTTTAATGCTGTTTGTGCGAATATAACATGGTCTGGTGTAACAAATACTCCTACTTTTACAGGAGTGGGGAAAACTTTAACTATATACGGTAGTGCGATAAATATTTCGGCTACTATGTTGGTATCTGGAACTATTACTTTTATTTTAACAGGGAGTAATACGGCTACTAAGACTTTTATCGGTGGAAATTTAATTTTTTATGCATTAACCATACAAGGAACCGGTGCTTTTATTACTACTTTCGATGCTTATTGGTCAACATTCGGGGTTATTACTGTTGACCGTTCTGAGGCAGCAAAAACAATAATTATTACTGCTGGTACATATCTGAAATGTACCGATTTTATTTGTGCTACTTCTGGAATTACAGTATTAACTATTGGTTCAACTACTACTGCTTCTGGAATGTTACGTAAATATGGTAACTCTCCTGTAAATCTTGACTATTTGGCTATTAGTTATATTGCTGCCCAATATACTAATATTTGGTATTACGGGACACATTCTACGATCGGTTCAGGTGTAACAGGTTGGTTTACGGGATCTTCAACTCCGTTAAGAACTATAGCCCCAATTGCTTATAGTGCATTATTGACATCTATTAGGACTGGTGATGGTTGTATTTTGTCTGGTAGTTATATTTATGTGTTGTCTAGGGATGACAAGAAGATGGCTAAAATAGATATATCTGATATGTCAACTACTATAGACAAAACATTTAGTGAAGCCAATGGGCCAAGAGGTGATTGTGTAATAATGGGCATAGATGGGTATTTGTGGACTTCATCTGAGGCATCTGGCTATATTTGTAAAATTAACCCAAGCGATTTATCTCTTATAGCATCCTATGAAGTATTGCCAACATTGGGTGTATCTGTATTAAGTTTGACTGATGATGTAGATTATGTTTATTGTGGTGGGCGAGTCGAGGTAGAAGAAACTTTACTTTTTTCAAGATTTAATAAATCTACTTATGCAGTAACAGATGCTCCTATCACGATTACTGGATTACCAGTTGCGTCTTATATCCACAGTTTAACAAATGATAGTACTACTGTTTATGGATATGTTGTAAGTACAACTGGGCGTGCTATTAGTATTTTAAAATCAAGTTTAAGTGCTTCTTATTTCAATATAGATGCTGTTAAACATGATGATATTGCAATGGATACTAGTTATTTCTATGGTGCTAAGACTAATATTGTAAAAACATCAAAAAGCGATTTAACTAATTCTTATATTACCTTAACGGATTTGGTTTTAGAAGTCGATGGATTTATTTTATTTGATAGTGGACAAATTATGGCGAATGATAGTAATTATGAGGGGGATGGTAATGTAAGGATTCATTTAACTGATACTTCGCAAATTTATTCTGGATATGTGTTAGCATCGGGTCTTCAAGATAATGGGCCAGGGGTACTTTATAAATCAAATGAACTTATTTATTCTGGCGAGTTTCTTTATCTAATGACATTCAATTTTAATAATGTTGGTGTAAGATTTTATAAATTTAATTTATCAGATATTTCGCTTGTAATTGCACCTACGATTACTCTATCTTCTATTACTAATATAGACAATCCTATTTATACAGGTGATGCGTTCGCAACATTAAATGGTAATATTACTGATACAGGCGGGGAAAACCCAACTATAACAGTATATTGGGGATACTCCGATGGTACGACAATCCCTGGGAATTGGTTGTATTATGTCTTTTTACCATCTCAAGGGGTAGCACCATTCTTAAGGAATATTACTTCTGGTTTTGGTTCTAATACAATTATTTATGTCTCAGCATCAGCGGCTAATTCTGCTGGTACAAGTTGGCCTGTTGCTTCGTTATCGTTTTTAACACCTCCATCTGCACCTACAGGTGTATTGGCTTCAGACGGTAATTCAGCGATTTATGTAACCGTATCTTGGAATGGTTCTGCCGGTGCCACATCATATCATGTTTTTAGGGATGCAACTGATTTAGGCGCACAAACAAGCCCTTTTAATGATATATATGCTCCTAGCCCTACTATTACAACCGGAACTACTACAGCATCGGATGGTACATCTTATCCCTATGTTACTTTGAATGCCGTAGGTGCAAGTGTGAGTAATGGTACTTCATCATCGTATACAGTAGTAGCATATAATGCTACAAGTGCTTCACTTGCAAGTAATACGAATACGGGTTATCGTGGGGTAGGGACATTAACTTATCAGTGGCAAAGAAGTGCTGGAATTACTAATGATACATATTTAGATATTGGAACAACAGGTGTAACTGCAATTACTAATCCATATTTAGATATAGACGCACCTGCTGATGGTAGTGTTAGATGGTTTAGGTGTGTATTAAGTGCTACGGGTGCAACCCAAGCAATATCAACACCAGATAGTGGTTATAGGGCTTCTGGAGTTATAGCCCCGACTATAATAATATCTTCTCCAACTTCAGTTGGAGCAATTACGGCCACCTTAAATGGTAATATTACTGTTACAGGTGGTGATAATCCTACGGTAACAGTTTATTGGGGAACAACCAATGGTGGTAATACACCTATAAACTGGGCACATAGTGTAACCCCGCCAACAAGCCCTTCTCAACCCCAAGGAGTAACATCGTTTTATTATAATGTCACAGGATTAAGTTCAGGAACATTATACTATTTTAGTGCATCAGCAACAAATTCATCAAACCCATTAAATCCTAGTTGGCCTGCAACTTCGCTATCTTTTTTGACAAAACCTGCTGCACCGACAGGGGTAAGTGCAACAGATGGGACTCAAACTGGATGGGTAACCGTATCTTGGAATGGTTCTGCCGGTGCTACAGGCTATAAATTATATCGTGATGGGGTATTATTTGATACAGTAGGTAATGTATTAACAGACGATGATTTAGGAGCGAATGCACCAACTATTACAGCAGTAAGTGGGGATGTTGTGTCTGCGTCTGCTTCTGATGGGTCATATAGTTCATTTGTTGTTCTTAACGTTAATGCTATAGCCAATCATGGGATTATTTATTCATATACAGTTGTAGCTTATAATACAACAGGTGATTCACTTGTGAGTGTTGCAAATACGGGTTACCGTGGTGTAGGGACATTAACTTATCAGTGGCAAAGAAGTGCTGGAGATAGCGATAATACGTATACCGATATTGGAACAGCAGGTGTAACTGCGATAACTAATCCGTATGATGATTTGACAGGTGTTGTTAGCCCCGATGGAAGATGGTATAGATGCGTTCTAAGTGCTACGGGTGCAACCCAAGTAATATCAATACCGGACAGAGGTTATTTATCTGCTGGGAGTACGACACCTGCTGTTGTAACGACTTCAATAGTTATTAATATAACTTTAACTACAGCGACTTCAGGTGGTGATATTCAATCTATCGGTTCTACTAATGTAACAGAGAGAGGTATATGTTATGGTACTTCTATAAACCCGACAATATCTGGTACAAAAGTTAGTGAGACTTCTACATCATTCCCATCTGGAAGTTATTTCGAAAATATGACAGGATTAATATCCGCTACAATGTATCATGTTAGAGCGTATGCAATTAACTCTGGTGGTATAAGTTATGGTGCTGATGTATCTTTTGCAACCTTAGCTTCTCCATTAACTAATCCAACTTGGGATTGGTATTTCCCGATAACAATCAAGGATACGACTGGAGCAGATCGTGAAAATATATCAGTTGATACAGGAGTAAGTGGTACAGTAATGCATCAAGTAGGGTATATGGATGCTAATGGTATGGATACCAATGTGCAATTAGGTGGTGATTCTGTCCCTTACATGATAGGTACAACTAAAACCTTTATTGATGTAGCAAGTTTACCTGCGAATAGTCAAGTAACGTATAATCTTTATACTGGATATACAACTAATGGGATAGACCCTCAAGTTGATTTACCTATATCCGTAGGTGATGGTGGTTATGTTACGACACTAGACGAAACAGCCTTAGAGGTTACGACTAAACCCTTCGCATTGGAATTTAATGGAAGAACTAATATTACAAGTAAGATTAATAACTTTGCATTAAATAAAAACTCTACTATAAAAGAGCAATTAATTAATAATGGCTATATAATAGTTGGTGTTGATGATGATATCGATGGTAGTGGGTCAAGTATTTATGGTGAGAGTGATACTGGCCGTTGGTCTAAACAAACCATACCCTTAAATGTTGGTGAAGTAATAAAGTCTGTGTCTTTAAAATTAGTTAAAGTTGGTTCACCTGATGGTAATATCGAAGTTAGTTTACGAGATGTGGCGGGGACAAGTGATGATTATACAAGTGGGTCAATAGTCGCTTCGACAGTAGCGGATACTACGGCTAATTGGTATGATATTCCATTAGCGTCTTATACTATACCAACAACTGGCATATATTCCATCGTTGTAAATGTACCTTCAGGGGATGTTAGTAATCATATCTCTTGGAGATATGAAGCTTCAAGTACTTATGGTGGTACAACATATTTTAGATCAACATCAGTTGATACTGGTGTAAATTGGACTGATGCAGATACAACGGATTTTGCGTTTATTCTTAATGAACAAAATTATTGTTATGGTGCTTCAAGTTTAATATCTCCTATTACCGATGGCGAACATACTGTAAAGGTTGCCAGAGATTATTCATTAGGATTAACTGGTGCAGAATATATAGATGTTTCTGATAATGTGGCATTGGAATTTGGTACAGGCGATTATACGAGGTCATTCTGGTTTTATACTACGAGTGTAGCATCAGATATAGGATTATTTGAGCATAAAACAGATGCGACTAATTTGGAGATAATGCAGTGGGATAATGGTGGTACATTAATTTGGACAGTTTATAATGGTGGTGTTTCAACTAGCACTGATACTACTGCTTGGACTCCAATTGTAAATAAATGGTATAACATTATTTTGGTACGTACAGCATCTACTGGACGTAAGATATATATAGGTGGGGTGGATTGTACAAATACAAGTAATAATGGAGATTTAGGTAATTATAGTGGGGATAATTATTTCGGGACAGATGGAACAGCATATTTAGATGGTAATATGCAAGAAATTCGTTGTTTAAACCGTGCAATAAATATAGCGGAAATATCAGAATATCAGAATTTAACTTATTCAAATAATAACGGATTACAACTTTATCTTAAATGCAATGATGGTACAGGAATTACGGTAGTTGATAGTTCATCTAATGTTTTGAATGGGACAGCTACGGGTTGTACGTGGGCTGGTGGTGTTAGTTATTTATCAATCGATGGGATAATTTATGACGCCGGATTAATTAAAACCATACCAAGTAGTGTAAATGATTGGATAATTTATCCTAATCCGTATTGGAATTATTTTAAGTATTCCATTAGTGGAGTAGAAATAATAAAGTATCAACCAACATATATGGTGGGTACTAAATCTTATACAACGGGGACAGCTAAATTTATCAATGGAAGCACATCCGTGGTAGGTAGTTCATCGGTAGCATGGGATCAGACAATGGTAAAATGTATCATAAAAAGAGATGCAGATGGGACTTATTATGTTATAGATAGCGTAGATGAAGATACTAAGATAATTACATTAAGTACTGCATATATTGGTTCTTCTGTAACAGGTGCATACACAATCTCGCCTGGACTTGAAGATTTAGATAATAATTATAACGGAATAATAACATTAGGGACAAATACTGGATTAACTATAATGTATGGAACAATAGTAAGTTATATACCGATAAGTGGGGTTGATACTACAGAGGATATTGGTTTCAATGCACCTGTAATTGGTGGTGCCCCATTTTTAGCAGCATGGTTCTCATCAAATGAAGGTAGTCAATTAAGCGAGTTACCTCTTTATGGAATGTATTATGATACGTCAACTGGTTCTGGTATTCCAGTCGCAACACTTTATGTTTTTACCAACTTATTCTTTATGATATTTTTTACAACATTAGTAATAGTTAAAACTCGTACAATATTTATGGGTTTATTGGCTGGCGATATGGTTGTCCTATTAGGTATATTCCAACATGTTTATCCTGCTTGGATTTTATTACCACTAATTGTCATATCAATTGGTGTTGTGTTTATATGGAGACAACAGTAGCGTTTTATTAGGAGTTGGCATAATGTTGTCAGGTAAACTTTTAGCGATAATTACACTTATCTGGATAATGGGGCTTTTGTTAGGTTCAACTTTTAGTTATAATAATACCACAATTACATGGACTGGAAGTTCAACAGATCAAACTATCATCCAAGGTAAATCAGGGCAATTATCAGATGTTCAATTTTTAACTAATTTTAATAATGCAATTAGTAAAACTGAAGTGTTGGGGTTTATCCCATTACCCACTCCGAATGGTAATTATTTTAAAGTATTTTTTAGCGTATTTACGTTACGTTTTAGCTTTTTGGTTAGTAATCCTTATGGCGAAATGTTCTGGTATATATTTTTGTTACCCTTTAGTATAATGGGAGTTTGGGGGTGCATCTATGTGCTTTTGTCGATAATACGTGGGAATTTCAGTTGGGGATAATTGTAGTTAAGTTCCAATCCCCTTCCGATGATTATGTTCTTTCCGACAAGAAGGCCGAGAATTTATCCGAAGTGGAATGTAAGCAATGTGGCAATAAATGGCGACCATCTTATTCCAAGATTAGAACTTGCCCTAAATGTAATACTCGTTTTTGGGATAGAGATAAACCTAAAAAGGCAGAATGTAATAGATGCCATTATATCTGGCAACCTCGTTTCGGTAAGGTTTCTGGCTATTGTCCTACCTGTGGAACTACTCATTAGAATGAATCAGTTATAAATCGAACTACTGCATTATTAGTAATTTAATTTATATATTGATATATTTAAAGGGATGTGCTATGATAATAAAAAGCAGTAATTTAGGGGGTCTACAGTTTGGATTCAAAAACGATGTTGATGATTCTACCGTGGATGGTATTATTAATAACTTGGTATTCTTTGTGGAGTCTACAAGGTAGAATTAAATGTCAGTTCCATCGTAAAGATAGAACTGTAATCGAAAAAACAATTAAGGTAAAAGATAAACAAGTTTGGTTTGATAATGGTTGCTATCAGATTAATCCAAAGCGGTTTAGTATTAAATGGTTCAAGTTATGGAGTGTATTCCCGTATCCGATGTTATTCCAAGAGTGGAAGTGGGATACCGACCAGCCAATAGACCCTTCTACATTTAAAAATTCGTGGGATTCTCCCGAAGCTCGTAATGCTGCCGACTCGGAGAAAGATTGGCGCAATATGAATGGCGGACTTGATGCTCAATCAGGTGCTATAAAACAAACTGGATTAATGAAGTGGCTACCTTTTATTACTATAGGTGTACTTGTTATCGGTTTGGTCTTTTTGTATTCTACTTTTAATGGTAAATTAGGGGTGATTGAGGAACAGTTACAGAATTTAGGTGGTCTTATAAAAACAGTAAAATAGGAGTTTGAATGGTTCAAAATAATCAAAATCCTGAAGATATTTTTAATCAATTAGCAGAGGAACAACCAATAAAAGATATAGAGGAGTCTCTTGATGGTGGGTTTAATGGTGGTGGTGATGATAGACCACTTGAATATTATGAAAGTAATACGCCTAATTTAACGGATTTACAATCACTTTTAAAGTTGTTATCGCCGGATTTTAAGAATGATATTTATAATTATTTTATGCAGTCTCGTTTATCGCCTGAAGTTTTTAAACCTTATTTAAAATTAGCAATTAACAATGAGATTAAAAGGTGTGACCCTTATAAACGATTAGATGTAGTTGGGGTATCCATGAAGTTGTATACTGTTATGACTAAAGCATTAGACGGTAAACATATTATTGATATCCTTGAAGCATTTGGTAGTAAGGCAAGTAATGATGAATTGGATACTTTGAGTAAGGGAATAGGGTTAGGATAATATGGCTGATGTTCAAAAAAAGGCTAACCTTGTACTTATAGTTGGGCCTCCGGGGGCGGGAAAGTCTACTACGGGTGTAAAATTGATTGCAGATAAAGCAGGTTTGACTACTCCACCTTTTGTACAAAAGTATACTGGTAATTTCGATTATACAAAAAATCATCATATTTTTGCTAATTTACACCTTCGGGGCATGAAATACATGTATTTGCCACTCCAGAAACTTATTGAATTTATGAATACTACTGTAAATGGTTTGCCTATTAATCATCCAGATGCTATTCCATTAATAGGATATGGAGATTATATTTATGATGAAGGTTCACAAGGGGCAAACGCACGAGAGAGTATGAGTTCAGATACAATGGTTATTCAAAACGTGGTTACTCAAAGTCGTAAAAGACATTTAAGAATTATATTTATATCTCAAGATGTTATGTTATTAACTTGGGAAATTAGGAAGTTAGCCAATACATGGATAGAATGTGAAAGATCAGACCCTAATTCTTCAAAGATAACGGTAAATATAAAACGAGAAGGTTTCCCTAAACATTCATTTAATTATAATGGGGCGGGAACTTGGAAATTTTTTAATAGTGATGAACTGCATCCGTTGTCTGATGCACGTTTGGCAAAAGCGTATTCGAGAGCTGTGGCTGGAGGGTAAATGGTAAAAGGTTCTCATATGTCAGAACAATCTAAGGCTAAAATGAGGTTATCCAGAAGAGATATGTCTAAAGAAACAAGGGCTAAAATGAGTTTGTCTCACATGGGAGAGAGAAACTATTTTTATGGGAAGCATCATACAGAAGAATCAATAAATAAAATAAGTTTAGCACATAAAGGCGAGAATAATTCGATGTATGGTAAACATCGCAATGATGAAACTAAAATTAAAATAGGTTTGGGTAATAAGGGTAAACACCATACGGAAGAAACGAAAAATAAAATAAGTTTGGCTCATAAGGGTGAAAAAAATTATAATTATGGTAAACATTTTTCTAAAGAAACGAGGACTAAATTAAGTTTAGCACATAAGGGTAGATATTTTTTTGAAGAAACAAGGATTAAATTAAGTTTAGCCAATAAAGGTAAGCATCATACTGAGGAATCTAAATTTAAAATGAGTTTGGCTCGAAAGGGTGAAAAAAATCCTATGTATGGTAATAGAGGTGAAAGAAATCCTCTTTGGCGTGGTGGAGTATCTCAAGAACATTATCCTTATGAATTTAACCATGAATTAAAAGAATCCGTAAGAGAACGTGATGGTTATTTGTGCCAACTTTGTTACGTAGAACAAAATGGACGCAGATTATCAGTACATCATATTGATTACAATAAGTATAATCTTAATATTGGGAATCTAATTTCCCTATGTACAAGATGCCATACTAAAACGACTAGCGGTAATCGTGAATATTATACAGAATATTTTAATTATTTATTACATAATAAAATAGTAGTGGTTTAGAGGGAAAGTAGAATGGAAGGCATGTATGGCTTAACTCCCAAGGGCTATCTTATGGCTCGATCTACTAGCGTAGTTGATCAGAATGATCCAGATTGGACGAAGTGGCAAATTATTAGAGAATTAAAAACGGCGCATTATGCGAGTAAAGAGAAGTTAATTGCTAGGCGTAATTTAAGTCCTGCCATGTGTTCATTAGCTATTGCTAATTTAAAACAACATGGATATATTTATGATTCAAGTCAGACACAACCAATGGGAGTATGAAAATGCCACTTTTTAAAAAAGAACCCACATTAGAGGAATTGGAACAACAAAATGAATCTTTGGAGATTGAGGAGTCTAATTATCGGCATAAAGCCCAAATTGCTCGATTAAAAAAACAAATTGACGCTCAAGGTGGTCAAGGATTTTGGAAAAAGATAGTTGGCGATTCAAAGGGTGGTAATGCCGTTTCTAAGATGTTCGGTTGGTTAAGGCATCATTAGAATGTTGCAGATGTCTCGTTACTCCGCTCAATATCGTGGGCGTTTTTTAAAGTTTTGTGCTGTCGGTTTAAGTGGAGCCGTTATTCAGGTAGGACTTACACGGCTTTTCTTTTTTTTATTAACAACATATTTATCTATTGATGGTGGGAATGCTAATACCATAGCAGTTATCTTTGTTATTCCAGTTACTACAGTCTGGAATTTTCTGTGGAATGTATTTTGGGTTTTTAAAAGTAAGTGAGGATAAATGATTGCATTAGATAGACCTATTTATGCTATTAGTGGATATGCTGAATGGTTCTATTGTATGTGTCGGAATTGGAAGGATATAGAGAATAGAGATTGGTCACTTGATAGACATTTTAAACCATCGGATTTACCAGTTAGAGTTTATTTACATGCTAGTAAAAAACCAGCAAGTAAAGATGAGATAGTCTTTATTCGGTCTAAATTAAATAAAGAACAATTAAAAGAGTTTGATAGTGTTGATTGGGCTAAATTGCGTGGTCAGATTATAGGTGAGACAACTATAACAGGACAAACTCAAGAGTCTAAATCAGTTTGGTTTTTTGGTAAGTTTGGATTCATGGTTAAAGATGGAATACTTTATGATAAATTTATTCCATACAAAGGCTGGTTTGGATTTTTTCGTTTTAATATTTCGGGTGAAGAATGCCAGAAATAAATGAAATAAGACAAGGTTTTGAAGTTGGTATAAAAGGTAAAACCGCTAGTTATGCTAGATATATTTTTAGTGCTTGTGTGTGTTGTGGAAAAGGAAGATGGGTGACATTATGCGACTATAAAACTGGTAGGAGAAACCGTTGTGCTAGTTGTGGTGCATTAGGGTATTATAAATCTTTATTGAATAGATAGACAATAGTTGACTTATCTACTTATATATGATACCATAATAATATGAAATTATCAATATACGCAAAAAAGTTAGGGATATGTTATAAAACTGCCT
>Ga0172381_10001636_pt1 | contig 25854 bp, 29 predicted proteins | sample Leawel6488metaG_FD_119754 | JGI IMG/M metagenome (GOLD analysis project Ga0172381, IMG submission 119754) | Leachate microbial communities from a municipal landfill in Southern Ontario, Canada - Leachate well 64-88 metaG | ecosystem: Engineered > Solid waste > Landfill > Unclassified | place... | reverse complement strand
TTTGCTGATTCTGGTTTTATTTTAGGCATATAATACGCAACTAAATATTCTGGTATTGATTCTTTCGTTTCTATATTTGAACCAATTTCATATGATTCTAATTTATTATATAATTTTTCTAGTTTATATTCTAAATCATGAATATCATTATTATATGATTCTAATAAAAAATCTATAAATTTTGGAACTTTTATTAAATTAATAATCTCCATTAAAATATAAATTATTTATGAATTATTATAATTGCTGTAATTTGAACAGCGATTATTATTCCAGTTAATATGATAATTGTTGACATATGATTTTATTTTTTCTGAATAATTTAGAATACATATTTTCAATAACCTTTAAATTATCGCTTAAATCTTGATATGCATAATATCCTTGAGGAAATTCTTCATCTTCATTATCTGTTTTATTATTAAATTCAAGATATGGATAAACGTCATATGTATCGATATTTTCTTTTCCCCCATAAACTTCAGTTGATTTAATGGTTACAACATAACCATCATATGTAATTGGTGAATAAACATCTGGCATTTCATATGTACTTGATTTATCAATTACTGGAATTGGATCACCATCGCCATCAATTGCAGAAGTAATTAATTTATTTATATTTTCAATTCTTTTATAAATTGAATTCATAAATCTTTGATTATCTCTATCAACACCATGATTTGCTTCAGTTATAAAATCATTAAACAATAACGCCTTTTTTTCGAAAATTTTATCCATAATAAAATTATTTATTTTTATATACTTATTTATCTAAAAAAATGTCCCATAATTTTTAAGATTATGGGACATTTTAAGTCTTCAGCTAGTGCCGGAATCGGACCGACTATCTCTAAAAATAAATTAGTTATTTAATTTTAGTGTTATTTATGTTTCCAGAATGTACTCCCTAGCCTACTTATAGGACTCGCACCTACGACACATTTGAGCAGTTTATTACTCAGTGTACATTATCTTTTATTTCTTTTTTATTTTCAACAACAGAACTAGATTCTTTTCCAAGTTTCAATATCTGTTCTTTAGTCATTTTTGAAATTTCATCATCAGATATTCCATCTTTTTTAAGTCTCTTAATCGCCTCATCAAAAACTAACCCATCAACGTGTACCATTTCCATTATAATATTTTTTGAATTTCTATCAGATCCTTTAGCATCTTTATTTTTTATATTACCATCAGTTCCCGGAGTAGATATATCATCTACAGTTTTACAGAAATCTTTAAATGTTGCTACTTTTTTATCGAATTGTTTTGAAAATGGACTGTCCATATTTTTATATTTTTTTAAAAAATTATATATCTATTTCTTCAGTATTTATTTATTTCAATAAATTTAATATTTTTAAAAAAAATAGCCCCAACAATTAATATTATTGGGGCTATTTTAAATTATTATTTTTTATTTTGAAATATATGGAAAATAATCCATTAAATCATATTCTTTTACTTCAGAAACTGTGAATTCAAACATGGAATCCTTAACATGTTCAGTAATAAGTCGACATGCTTCTTCTGCTGTATCTGCATGAATAATGCTTATACTAGGTCGTTTTTTAACTTTAACTGCACCTTTTGTTTTTAATTCACCATTTTCTTCTACTTCAGTTAATTCTTCAATTACTTCACCCTGTTTAGTTTCAACTGGAATTAGGTAAACGACTTTCACTTTAAACCATTTATTATAATCGCCTCCGTCAACTAATTCTTCGATTTTGATTTTACCGAGTTTAGTAATATCATACTCTCGCTTTGCAAACTCTTTAATTTTTTCTTGAAGTCTTGCTTCAGCTTCTGTAAATGTCATAGCATCAACTAAGAACATTTCTTTAAATTTTGTAATTTTACCTGTAACGTGATGTGCTTCTTCGTGTTCCACCACTGATTCGAACCAATTTTGCATAATTTTTACTTTTTTATTTAATTATTAATATTTAATTTTTCCTATTGAATATTTGTGCATCAAAAATATCAAACATCTTCAATAGTACATTATAATATGATAATGACTTTTTGACAGCATTCGTAAATTTTTGTGTTAAATTCTGATCCAATCCAGCAATAGAATTCGAAGAATAAGATTTATATAATTGTCCCAGCATTTCTTTTGTTATAGATTCATCATTTAACCATTGAGATACAACTGAATAATTCTCTCTAAACACTTCAGAGAAATTAAACCAATCAATTATCTCTTTTAATTCTTTACATAATTCTTCTGGATCTTTTTGTTCTATAATTGAATCAATTCTATCAATATAACCTTCATATTTACGTATTTTTTGAATAGTTTCATTAAATACAGTGTAATAATAATCGATCGCTTCATTAGGAATTAAAATTTGACCATATTTAGTCTTAAATGAAAGCCCTTTGGGACTATCTAGTACACTTATGTCAGCGACATGCATATTTGACTTAATTAGGGCTTTAATTTGATTTAAATCCCTATCTCTTATATCATCAGATTGTGATTTAGCCATTATTCTTCATTATTTTCAATTTGAGTTGTATTTTCCAAATCAGTTTTAGCATTTTCTTCCATTTGTTGGAGTTTTTTTATCTTTTCAGCACGATGTGTAACATCTGCTGATATAAAAATCTTAATTATTTCTGATAATAACTGTTCTGTATATGTTTTAGCACCATCATCCTTTAATGCGGGAATTAGTTCCATTCCAAAATTTCTAATAGATCCAACACAATCTTCAGCACTGATATAAACATGAGTATTACCTTCATTATCTACTTTATCTATAGTTCTAAGTTCAACATTAATTTGTTTAACATCAGTTAAATCTGCCGGATTTTGAATTAATTGCTTAACCATACCTTTCCATGAACATAATGGACATGTTGCCATATTAACATCATCTGTATAATTATCAATATCAGATACTATTGGTGTTTTTTCAGTTTTAATAACATTTGGGTTTTTACATTGTGGACAACACGTATGTAGTCGATTCCATTCTTTTTGTTTCATTTATTTTATTCTATTATTTTTTTCTTTCTTGTAATTCTTTTATAAAAGAATCAACCATTTCTAAACTTGAATCTAAACGTTCTTTTATTTTAATATATTCATCAGATTCTATCAATTTAGGATTAACGCAATCAACTGTAATATCATCTGCGATATATGATGGAAATACATAATGTATAATAGATCCATCATTACATGTTTCATCAAGATATTTTTTTGTATCATATATAATTTCACGACATGCGCTAATACTTCTATTTTTAACCGGAATATTTATTATTAATATTATTTTATCCATAATTTTTTTTATTATTTTTTATATATTATTTATCAATTTCAACTTGTAAAAGATCTCTAATTATTTTTCGAGCCTTCATATAATCAACACGAACTGTATTAATATTCATATGTAGCTCTTCTGCAATTTCTTTATGTTTATAATTTTCAAATACAAATAATGAAAATATTTTACTATATCTAACACCCAACACATCTGCATTATTTTGTATAAATTCTTTAAGATCATCATATTGAACACAATCTCCACATTTTGAATCTTCTGAAAATGGATTATTCATATCACACCATTGATCATCAATTGAATATGTATTTTTTTTATTCTTTAACTTTCTTAAATTATCAATCGTATTATTAATAGCTATAGTTGTTATAAATGTTTTGCATTTATTTATATCTATAGATTCAATGACTTTGTTTATTTTTATAAATGCATCATGCATATAATCTTCTGCATCATCTCTATCTTTGGTATATTTATAACATACATTTAAAATGTATTTACTATACTTTTTATAAACATAATTAAATTTCTCTTCATTTGACATTTCATTTTAAAATTATTTTACTAATTTAATCAAAATAATATAGTACTTAAAATGACTAAGGTTTTGTAAATAAATAAAAATATATGAAATAATTTCGAATTAATGACTTTAAAGGAACTAAAATTAGATATAATTGATGAAATTACATTTTCGGGATCATTACCATTTAAGATACCGGAAAAGGAAATAGAACGTATAATTAATAATGCGAGAAGATATTTTTATGATTATTGGAGATATGCCTTACAAAAACAACATTTAATATTACCCCATGCAATTTTTACAACTCCGCAATTTCAAAGACAAAGAGGAATAATTTTACCAGATTGTGTTCAATATGTACATGAATGTAAAGAGTGTAAAGGTAGTAGTATATTTGGGTCTATCGATAGAGATTTGGGTGATCAAAAATTTGTTGGATCTGAATTATTCCTCACACCATTTATGGGAGAAGCATTAGTTTATAGAGTTGCTATGTTTTCATTCTTAGATATTACAAAAAATCTAACTATTGATACTGTAGCATATGATTATAACCACACGAATCATTTTCTACAAATATTAGGAAGAACTCCAAAAGTTCCATTATGGTTAATGGTATCTAAAAAAGTAGAAGATGAATTCCTTTTTGAAAATGAATTATTTCAACGTTATGTTAGAGCAAAATCAAAAATAAGAGTTCATGAGATGCTATCAGTTGTAGATTTTCAACTTCCTGGTGGATTTAAATATAATTATGCCGAAATGTCTAAAGTAGCACACGATGAATTACAAGTTATTAAAGATACAATTGAAGGTGAAAATACACCAGATTTTTTAATTGTAGAAAATTATTAAAATTATGCTTAAAGAATTTTATTTCAGGGATGAACAAGATCCGAATTATATGCCAGATGTTTTAGAGATATCGAATGAAATTGAATGTTTGATATATCAGATAAAAATGACTATCGGTACATCAAGAGGAGATATATTAGGAACCACTCAATTCGGAGCAAATGTAGAAGATATGCTATTTATAACGAATTATAATCCAGAAGCATGGAAATATAAAATAAGAGAACAATTAGAAATGTATAGTTTGCTTGCTCGTGAATATAAAATAACATTAAATGCTGTATCTTATAATGATGGATATAAAGATTATGGGATATTGGATATTGGAATAAATGGAAAATCAATTATGGGATTCGCATTCGATAATAAATAATAAAATTGGAATCTAATCGGATTCCTTTTTTATTATTCTTATGATTTTATTACATAATTTTGTATAAATATCTCTTGTATTCAAAGCATCTTTAAATTCATCTGGTCCTAAATTATTATATTCTAATATATCATCACCACCAGTTCTATATATACCCTTTAATTTAATTTCACCATTTTCAATATATCCGGTAATTTTATATTTATATCCATCTAATATAAAATTCAATATAAATCCATTATCATCACCTGATGATATATCTGGTAGTTCATCTTGTACTCGAAGAAAATCTAAAGCACACGAAACTAATCCAGCATGATCAGTTAAATTACTTACATTTTCTTTCAAAATATCATTATACGAAAATATTGTATTCATAAAAAAAAAATAATTATACAGTTTCGGTATTTTCTAGTTCTGTTGTTTGTTCGGCTGGTTTATCTTCAGTATTAGATTTAATTATTTGTTTTGGATCAATTTTAACTTCATTACCATCTCCACCTTCAACTATACCAGTATAAAATCCAGTACCTTCATCTGGTATTTCATTAGTTATTTTTATCTTAACATCTTTTCCATCTTTAGTTTTATAATCAATAACATCATCAATTTTTATAGAAATCGATTCATTATCACCTTCAGCTGGTGCATTTTCATCAGGTACTACAACATCTTTTAATGCTTCAATTTTTGCAGTTAATTGACTTTCTTGTTTATTAATAAGATCTAATTTTTTTACAATAGCTTCGCTCTCTTTATATTTATCATCCACCCTAAATTCTTCTAATGTATTTTTTAATTGCTCAAGTAATTCTTTTTCAGCAGTAGCTCTTAATTTAGCTAATCCATTTTTCAATTCTGGACTTTTACCTAATACTTCAGTTATGGCAGAATTTAATTCATTTTTGATAGCAGTTTCTTTTTGTTTAAGAATATCAATTTGTTCTTTGATATTAGTTGTATCTTGACCTGCTTTTTGTGCTAATTCAGCATCAAATTCTTTAGTCAAACGTTCTTTCATAGCTGATGGTAATTCTTCTTTATATTTACGTAATGCATTTTTTATATTACCCCTTCTAAATAATCCGGCAGCCCATGAAAATAAACCTTCATTTATATCACTAATACCTTCAGTTGGATGTAATAATAACATTACACAATTTGATTCGATATTATCAATATCGTTTGTTTTACGAAATCCCAAATCACTATCAGCATAATCATCAGATGGTAAAGTAAAATCTGCGTTACCATATTTTGTTTCTATTCTTTGAGAAAATTCATTAATTTTTGCAATTTCTTCATCATTCAACCCAGTATTATCACCATCAATTAAAGACGATACAGCCCAATCAGGAATTATAAATTCTAATATTACTTTATCATCATCATTTGATTCATAAACATCAGAAACTTCAACATCATAACCTTTATTTTTCTCTATTAATGAATTTATTATATCAATATTTTTAGTAATAGTACAGAAATCATCACTAATATATGATCCAGTTTCATTATATTCATCATCTAATAAATCATCAACTTCATATGAAAAATTATATCGTTTCGATTTATCATCAGAATCCTTTGATTTTAAAAATTGTATAAAATCATTGATTTCTTTTATAATGCCATCTTTAGTATTTGATTGTAATTTTACAGATTTGGTATATGGTGATTCTTTAGCATTTATATTACATAATGCATAATATGTATCATCTTCAGTTTGTGTAGATTCTTCTTGAGTTTGAGTTTCTTCATTTGATTTAACTTCACATGATGCAACTTTAGCCAATAGATCTTTTTCACCATTTCCCAAATTAAATGTTTTGCCAACTGCAAAATAATCTTTGATTTGTTCGTCAGATAACATACCATTTACTGAAGTTGTAATAACATCACCGTTATCATATGTAACTATAGCTGTTTTTAATTTTGGATATTCATTATTATCTGAAGATTCATTTACAGGAGCTGTAGTTTTTGTTACACGTCTTACTTGATCAAATGGTATATTATATCCATTAGGATCTATTACCATAGAACTCTTACCTTCTGGAGTTTTAATAAATTCTATTTTAAGCCAATCAGAAATCAAATCACCATCTTTTACCTTAACACTAGTTCCCGTTGGAGCCAACATAATTTCATATTTATCATATATTCCATCTGCATTAAATTCTACATCGTTGCTTAATGGTTTATCATGGTTAAATATTGATTCATCAATTACGTTAGTTGATTTTTTTTTTTCGTCTGAAGTTTCTTCTTGTGTTTTGTCTTCACTTGATGTAGATTCAGTAGCAACTGGATCTACAGTTTCTTCTTCATTAATTGGTTCATTTTGTGGCGGAACTTGTTCTTCTTGATCTTGGGTTGCTGGTTTCTCATCTTGTGGTTTAGTTTCTTCGATTTCTTCATTTTCATTAACTTTATTAGAATCATCTTCTTTGGTTGGTTCATCACCATCACTGGATTCTTCTTTTTTACCATTCTTTTTATCAAGATATGCTTGTAATCCTGGATTTAATGCTTTCTTTTCATCAACTAATTGACTATTATCTTCAGTTTGTGATTGTGTATCTTCAGTTTCGGTCTTTTCTTCTTGAGTTTGAGTAGATTCATCTTCTTTAGTTGTATCAGAATAATTATCTTCATTTATTGAATCTTTTTTACTCAAACGAATAGAATCGGATATTTTACACATTTCTATATATGATTCTTCTAATTTTGTTATATTTACATCTAAAGTTACTTTTAATCCTTCTAATAATGAACGATCTTCTGATTTAATATCAGATTTTAAAGTTTCATTGATTTTTAATAATGATTCTTTATATGCATTTATAGATTCGATAAGTTTTTGTTTATCATCTTCTAATCTTTTAATTTCGGATAATTTATTATTAATTTGTAATTTAAATAATGACGAAATGTCATATCCAAATTTAGTTAAAGTAAATTCATATAATTTATATGCATCTAATTTATATATATCAGTTTGTTTTTCATTTACAAAATCATATACATAATAATCATCTAATATATTCATGATCATAGACGCGGAACCAATTCTTTCATTTATTAAAAATTTAACAAATGGCATATTGAATATTTGATCTGAATTTTCGAATACTTTGAATAAACATTGTTTTGTAATTTGATTTTCAAATAAGAACATTTCATTTTGTTTTGCAGTCGTAACATCAGAAACCATATTTGAATTTATATATAAATCAATTTTATGTTCTTCATTCATTTTGAAATCGACTTGAGATTTATTTAATTTAGCGGTTACTCCATTTTGAACAAATTGAAATCCCAATGATTCATAAGCTTTGACAGTATCATAAAAATCTCTAGATGTATTATATAGGAATAATTCTTGCATTTCATAAACCTTTACTTTACTATCACCAGATATAGTTTTACTAATAGAACTTTCATCTAATGAATCGGGAGAAACATGTATAAATGAACCATCAACATAAAATGTAATATCCTTACCTTCTTTTAAAACTGGACCAACATATTCAAATATTTTTGTATCAGTTTTACCTTGACCTAAATCAAATTCTGGAGATTTTTCACTACGTATATTGCGTAATGATTCTAACATATTAACAACAGCACCAGTTGTTGCAGAATCTCCTAATTTTATAGTAATAATATCTGGATTATATTGACTTTCAAATATACATTTTTTTAATACATTTGATACTTTAGGATTTAATCCATGTTGACCCATCGATTCAAAGTACATAATAGTATCAAGAACTACAAGTTTTTCTAAATTTTCATTAAAGTATGTAGTAGTTTTATTAATTGCTTCTTGTACAGACTTATATTCTTTATAAGCATATAATGTATTTACAAAAGAATTTAAATATAAATATGTAGGTTGTCTTTTAGTGTTACATTCTTTAATTAATTGACCTAAATAACCAGATAATCTAGGATCATTACTTTCTCCAGATAATTTTATAGATTCAGCTAAACCAATAATATCAAATTCATTGGCAGTTCTTTTTATAAAACCATTAATATCAGTTTTTGAAGTTTCTTCAATTTTTTGATCAACTGATGAAATAATTGAAGAAATATCGCTATTTTTTAAGTAATTATTAACGTCACATAATCCTTCTTTCAAAGAATTTAAGAATTTAATATCGTCTCCTGTATATTTTATATTTTCTAGAACAGCTCTAAGTACTGTATTTCCCTTTAATTCATCATTATTATTAACGATTTCGTTTATTTTACTTACAAATGTATTCATTATGTATATTTTTTTAATTATTTATCTGTCATTTAGCCACAAAAAATTAATTTATGTCTGTTTTGGTTTAGTTTTTAATACAGAAGATATTTCACTTCCATTTGAACTTTGTTCTGTATATCCTGGAATATAAACATCAGATGGTATATTATTAGTTTTTTCAGAATCAGATGCGATTAACGCATCCATCGTTTTATTATTTGAATCAGTTATACCATATTCTACCTTTATATCTGAAATATATTTATTATATTCATCTATTTCGGTTTGTTTATACCAAAATCCAGAATAAACAATACTTTCTCTTAAAGTTGAATAATTATATGATGTTATATAAAAATCTCTACTATTTGATGATAATATTTTCAATATATCTATTTCTGGTATATTAAATATCAAATCACCATCATATGGTCTAATAGTTGAATCAGTTGTATCAGATTCGTATACAATTTTACCATTATTTGAATCCGTAATAAATACGATTCTATATATATTCATTGGGTCCAATGTAGATGTAGCTAAAGTTCCATTACTTTCTTGATAAATCTTAAATTTTAAATATGTATCAAACGGTTTAATCACTATTCTAAGATCCCCCTGTTTATATATAATTCTATCATCAGTAATTGATTCAGATGATAGAATTTTATCAGAAATACTAATTTTATTATAATCTATATATAGTGGAAATCTAACTAAACGTTCAATTACAACATTTTTACTAGAACTTGATGTTGATGTATATTTCATAGAATTATTAAATTCCGGTTCAATAAATAAATCAGATTGGCTTATATTTGATTTAAATACTTTATTATATACTCTATGTGCATTTGGTGTCGATAACATCTTAATACCTACAGTATTTTTACCATAACTATTAACATTATATGACATTATACTACCAGTTCGTATTATTTGTTCTCCATTATTTTCATTTAATAATCTAACCATATAATCTATAGTAAAACTCACATCAATTCCAGAATGTTTTAGCACTGGTCTAAATAATTGCTCTTCATCAAATCCAATATCTTGATATGTAGTTAGAGATGATGTCATTTCAGATCCACCATGTTGTGTAAATTCATATACATTTAATTGATGAATTATAGTCCATTTATCAGTTCCATTGGTTAATGATGTTATAAATTCACCGGGAAATCCACCATTATATGAAGCATAATATTTAAAATAATTACCATCAGTAGCTTCAGATATATAACATGAAAATGATTCATATTCATTTATTTGTGGCAATGATGCTTCTTTATGATTTTCTATATTATACATTAAATATGTAGTATCTTCAGATTTTAGATAAAATTCAGAACTACATTCATCTATAGAAAAAGTTATAGGTGCATTATTTATAAATCCTACAAAATTTCCATCAATATTAGTTACATCAATTAATGTAATTTTCGAAGCTAATTTGGTTTTTAATATATCTAAATAATTAGGATCTTGTGGTGATACTGAATAATATGAATTATTCATTTTTTTTATAGATGGTATTCGTACTTCAATATATCTATCATATTTACTCTCTGATAAAAATATAGGAGTTGTATTATACTTTATTAGATCTCCATAATTTAATGAATTTACAAAAATAGAACAAAATGTATTAAATTTTTCATTATTTTCTAAATTTTTAACAGATAATATTAACCCAGTAAATGCAGTTAAATCAATACCGCTTATAAAATGAAACCTAACCGTATCATATAAAGTTATTGCTTGAATAATAGAAGATTTTTTCAATTTAGAATTATATGATATAATATCATTTTCTTCATCTAATACAGCATATCTATTATTTCCATATGGAATTACTGAATAATCTTGAATATTATTTGTAATATCTATATCAGAATTTGAATTAAATATTTGTTGAGAATTAGTCAATCCATTATCAACTAAATATAAATTACAATCCTCTTGTATAACAGAATCTGTATAAATATATTCAACTAAACAATATGAATTGATGTTTACAAATCTACTATTAGCCATTATTTCGTTTTTATTTTATTATTTAATATCATATTATTAATATTTTGATGAAATTCAATATATGAATCAATATCATTTATTTTCATTTCATTTAATAACTGTTTTTCTTTATTTTGAATATCCTTTAATTTATTATCTAATTCTATTTGTTGTAATTCTAAATCAACAATACGATCCTTTAAATTCAAAGCTTCTTCTGATACAATTGAATATTGATGTGTTGTTAATCGATATTCATCTATAATATTATTTATCTTATTTTTATATTCCTCTTTCATTTTATTAAATTTATCTTCCAGCAAGTAATGTATTAATATCATTATCTATAATATCAACACTTAATGGTTTTTTAAGAGATTGTGATATCTGACCTAATAAAGTTATCATTGTATCAAATTTAGTATTAAGTAAATCAACTTTAGCATCTAATTCCTTAGACGATTTTTCATTATCATTTGTTGCTGATGATTTTGACGATCTCGTAGGTGATGTTGTGTATGATGATCCTGAATTTTCATTTCCAGTTACATTTAAATTAGTAGTTGTATTTGCCAATTCTTTCCAAGATTCCATTTTTTTATCAAAACTTTCAGCATTGAATTTTTCTATTTCAACTAAAGTTTGAAAGAATTCTTTAAGATTTTTCAATTTATCATCACCCAATTTATTAATACCATCAAATGTTTTTGTTAATGAATTACTTATTTTCTCAATAGCAAGAGATGATTTATTTAAACCATCGCTAGAATTTGCAATATCTAATATATTTTTTGAAATTCCATTGAATGTTTTTGCGCTTTTTTCAGAATTTGGAATACTACCTATACTAATTAGTGCATTGGAAAATCCCTTTATTATTGTTTTTATTGTTGTTTCCATTTTTACTGGATCAAATCCCTTTGATGTTAAATCACTTATTCCTTGTGCAGTCTTTACGATATCCAATAAATTCTTACCGACACCATCAATAGCAGATTTACCTTTACTTATAGCAGAACTACCAAACCACCAATCACCTTGTGCACCATCACTAGATCCAATTAAACCAAGAGCACTAGAAATAGATGATATAACATTCTGTATATTAGTAGTAATAAATCCAGTTGGACCCAACCATTCCGGTTTAATTGATATTTGTTTTCCATCTTTTCCGGTGAATTTTAAATTAGCAAATTCTTGTACACCTTTAGCTATATCAACTAAATTTCTACCTACACCCTCAACTGATTTTACACCACTTTCTATTTTTCCATTACTCCACCAATTAGTTTCTCCATTTGTTTCACCTAATTGTGCGAATGCAATACTAACTGCACCTAAAACCATCTGGATATTTGATGCAACCATAGCCATTTGTGTACTATCTAATTGAATTCTTTCACCCCTTGAATTAACAAACGTTAAATTAGCAAATTCTTGTACACCTTTAGCTATATCAACTAATATATCACCGATTCCCTCAACTGATGCTATACCAACTGCAACTGGATTTGAACCAAATGGATTTAAAAATCCACCACCAACTGAATTTTCAAGACCAATTTTCTTAAATGGTTCCATAACTGATGTTAATACTTTATAAATAGTTCCATTTTCACCACTTAATTCATCAATCGGTATATTAAGATTATAAAATTTTAATAATCCCTCACCAATCGAGTTTAGAGCTAATCCAACTCCAATCAATGCTATTGCTCCAAGACCAATAAATAAAGATCCCAGTCCAATTAATCCAAATTCAATGCCCAACCCACCAATTAATTTTAACAAACTAACAGTATTATCTTCAGTAAACTCCAATTCTAATAATTTCTTAATTCCAATAGCCATAACTATTAATGATGCACCCATTATTAACATTGCTACCGATCCTAAAATTGCTAATGGTCCAGATAATCCAATAAGAACTGCTGCTGCTCCTAGACCACCTATAATAGCACCAGCTTTTCCTATATCTTCCCAATCAAATTTTGCAGCCATACCAATTCCTATTGTTGCCACAATTAATGAAGCAGAAATAAGTATCATTGCTATAGATCCCATCATTGCCATACTTCCATTCATACCAACTATTATAACAGCAACTGATAAACCACCTATAATAGCACCAGCTTTTCCTATATCTTCCCAATCTACAAGTTTTGTCATTATTACACCAATAACTGCAACAATTAATGATGCAGATACTAATAACATAGCCCATGCTCCATCTTTAACTGTATCTTTTGCTAAACCAAGCAAAATAGATATACCACCCAATACTCCAATTATTAAAGCACCTTTTATAATATCATCAAATGTTATAAGTCTCGTTAATAATAATGCAATAGTTACTGTAATTAATGCTATACCGAAATACATTATGGAATCAGCACCTTCATTTGAACCTTTTTTACCTCCGACTAATTTATCCATAAGAGCGATAACTCCTATAAATATAGCAAATACAAATATTAATGCAATTCCCATTAAGAAATCCGTAGGTTCTAATTCTCTAGTTAAAATTAATGATAGACTAAATAATATTAATCCAGCAGCCATATATGTTATAGCTTCACCACCCTCTTTTATTCTTTTTAAATCGTCACCAAGCATACTAATACCAATTTGAATTAACTTCATTGATGGAATAAATAACAATAATCCCGGAAGTCCAATAAGTAAAAGTGGAGTTGATAATGCAGCTGCTATAGAAAATAATAATAATCCATTACCTAATGTATTTAGAGATTCAGCAGCTTGTTTTGTTTGATCTGACCCTAAAATAGCAAGACGTTCTTTAGTTAGAAATTTATCTAGAAAATTTACAAATGATTTCGGACCACCCATTTTATCAGCAAGTGTAAATATCATCAAACCCAATCCCATTTTTCCTAAATTATCACCCAAAGATTCAAATACTTTAGAAATACCTTCATATAATTCCTTTATTTGTTTTGGATTCTTTAATTTTCCATCTTGTGTCATAGCATCAGTAAGATTTCTCACAAATGCTGTAAATTTAGCAGGTTCTGCTTTCTTAAATAATATTAAACCCTTTGCTAAATCAGGTAATGATTTTCCCAATTTAGAAAAATCAAACATATCTTTAGTAGAATTTGATTTTGAACCAGATGCTCCTTTAGCTGCCGAAGAACTTTTATTTTCTTTAGAACTATTATCATCTTTATTTATATTATCTATTAAAACTTTTAGATAATCAGAAATTGAATCAAATACATCAGATGATTTATCATAATAATCAATTTGAGCATCTATAGATGATGTTAAAAATTGATTTAACGATCTCATTTCATCTATTAATTGCTCAGTTTCATTAGCCATGTTTTAAGATATATCTTTTATTCTATTTATTTATTAAAAAAAAATCCCACAATAAGTGAGATTTTTTTATTATTTATTTTAATTTAGGAGTTTTAAATCCGGATAACCGTCCACCATTTGATGGTATTTTTGGAGCCATTGATTTTGACATACCTTGATATTTAGCCATATGTTTATCAACTTCTTTATTTTGATTATTAGAATTATCAGAACTTTCATCTTCAATTTCTTTAACCAATTTTAATTTAAGTAAATATTCATAAAACGGTAAATTCATCATAGATGACTGATCTAATCCAGGATATGATTTATTTAATATAAGATCTGTTTTATACGAGATCATCAAAGCTACTTGAAACTGTGAAAAGATCTTTGATAGTAAATTCTCCTCGAAAAAACAGCGGTCGTTCTAAGACCGCATCACATCTTTCACACTTATGTTCAATTGTAGTATTTATTCCTTTTTTAAATTCATCGATAAATCCACTTATAAACAAAAATTTATTTTGATTCCATTGATATGTTTTATGTCTTAATTGCTCAAATGTTTCTGGTTTGAGTTTTCTCCAATCAGAAACAAAGAATGGAGCCAATCTAAGAAATGAAGCATCTAAATTTTTTCCAGTTTCTTTACTTTCTCTATATTGTTTTTTAATATACATCATTGTACCAATCGATGGAACATGTAATATAATATCTTCTTGTAATTTATCAGAATATTTAGAAAAACATTTAGTTTCCGAATTATAATATCTTAATACTGAATCTCTTAACTGTACCATATTATTTAAATATGCTGAAGTTAAATGAACTCTTGCTTCATATCCGCATTGTTGTGTACATGCAAAATTAACATTTAATTTATTTTCACCATTTGGAAATGTAAGTTCATGAATTCTAAATACTAAATAAAAACGATCTAGTTCTTTAATATCTTTCCATGATGATATTCCATCAGATGATTTAATTCGCAAACATTTTTCTATAATAAAGTTCAATTTATCATCCATATCTAAGAAATCACCCTCGTCAATAGTTGACCATTGACGTATTTCAGCAACAGTTGCAGATCTAATTGTTATTTCTGTTCCATCTTGATAAAACATACCTTTACTTGGTAAAGTGAATAATGGAATATTTTTCCACCCAGCATCATTAGCTCCATGTATTTCAGATTCAAACGGATCAACTCCAGATCTCATTACAAGTTTACCATCAGAATTAGTATGTTGTCTTTGATCGACATTTAATTGATGTCTTTGATCTATTGTCATTTCTTGAGAATTTTGATTTTCAATATTATCATTATTCTCAATATTTTGTGTAAAATTTTCTGGGTTTTGTTTTTCTTTTAATTCGATAACTTTTTGTAAATCCTCATCAGGCTTTCCAATATTACCGTTTTTAGAATTAGGGTTGTCCATAAATATTAATTTTTTTATATTATAACGATTTACATTCGTAAAACGTTATAATTTTCTTCAAATCGATTCATAAGAGTTTCATATAAACCGTCTCGACTGAATATAGTTTCTGGATATACTTCATGTAATTCATTATCCATGTCTGAAATAATGAATACTCGAATTCGTTTATTTTCGTGATCAACAATATACTTATTAATTTTTCCTAATAATCCAACTTCTTCTGATTTTGAAGAATGTTGATTATTTATAATAATTGCATTTACCAAATCACCAATTTTAAATGTGCTTCTAAATTCATCAAAATATTGGTCGAACATATCATATTTATTAGTCTCTGGTCTAGACATATCAGATAATGGTAAACTATAAACTTTAAATGCTGGATTAAATGATGAATTAGAAGCTGTTATTCCCATACCACTATCACCGGTCCATGGAAATCCTTGATGAAAATTTCTCATAGTTCTAAAAACACGTTCTGGAGTTTTATTTTTACCTGGATATATCATTTAAACATATAATATTTTTATATTCCGAATTCTAACCTAAATTTATCTTTAAGTTCTTTAATATTTTCAACTAATGAAACTTTCCCGCTACAAGTTGAATATGGACATTTTCCACCATCAACATCTTTTCGTTTCTGAAAAATGCCATGTTCTGTACAATCATACGTTATATAATCATCACCCGACATCGCAATAATCATCTTTTCTGTTTTTTGTATTTTTCTCATATTTTTATTATTAAGTTTATTATAAAATGGTTGGAGTATCAGGATAATCATGAGGACATGCCAACATTTGATATGCTAAAATTTTAAGAGTTCCACTCCATGTCATCTTACCTATAGTTAAATCATATTCATTACCAACAATTAATGCACCCGTTGGAATATCAACTGATGCGTTTGAATCTTCTGGATCTACACCAAGTGTCCACAATTTAATAGCAGATGCACTATTTTCTAATACTAAAAATTTTGTTATCCAAAAATTATTATATTGCCCATATGGTAACATTATATTTTTATTAACTATTTGAGGTTTGTATACTGTACCACTCTCAACTAAAATTGTTTTATACGTCATTATATTGTATTTTTTATTTTTTTAACATACGTTTGCTCCAGATTCTAAAGAAACACCATCTCTATTAACAAGAATCGTTAATATACTAGCATTTACAGTATAATTATTATTATTTATAATCTCAACCTTATTTATTAAATTATCAACATCTGTAGTAATTGGATTATTTAAAACCGAATAAAATAAATAAAATGGAACATCAAATGATTCACCATTATTATTTGTTATTCTAATTATTAAGTTTAATTCGGAATCATCAATTTCAATACCAGCATCATCAATTGTAGGATAACCTACAAATATAATGAATCCTCTCGTTTGTAGTCGTAAAGAATTACTTGGTGATACATCAAATTTATTATCAAAAATGACAAATGAACTATTACTTTCGATTTGTTCTGTAGTTCTTCGAAATCCATCAACTGGTGATACAAGTCCTTTAAAACAACATAATTCGGATAATATATTAGCCCCCTTTACTATTGAAAAACAACCATCAACTAATTCTAAATTCATAGTATTATTGATTCCGTTACATATATTAGCCAAATCCATTTATAATAATATTTTTTCTAATAACCTATTTCTTCGGGATATTTATTTGCAAATGTTGAATTGCGTTTATTTTTCCCAAGAAAAATTGGTTTTTTATTATTTATCTCGATATCTTCATAAGATTTTACATCTTCTTTTTTTGGAAAAATAATATCTTCTATGATTGGATTATTATCAATTATTTTATTATTTTTTAAAGAATCTTTTAAAGAATTAATCGTAAGTTCGGGTATTTTATTTAATTTTTTTTTTCACCAATAGAAATATCTAACGGTTTTTCTATTGATTCACTTTCTGTAATACCAACATCTTTGATAGTATCAATACCAATAACATCAGATTCTAGTGGTTGTACTATAGAATTTGTAAATGCAGCAACACTTGCTTTATCTATAGCAAATTTAAGCATGAATAATGAAATAATTGGCAATGGTAATCCAATTAATGATGACAAAAATAATTTAGTTTCTGATAAATTGAAATAATTAAATGTCATTTCCATAAATGTATCTAAATAATTAGCATTTGTAACTAATTGATTCGTCATATATGAAAATCCAGAATATATATTACCAATTGCTTGTAATATAAATAACATGCTAAATATGAAATATAATGCACCTTTATTTACATTTTTAAGTATAGTTTCACCAGTTAATGCAAATGATATTACAGAACTTATTTCAAATGTAATTGCAATGGATATCGCCATAACGAATTTATTACCGAGAGATACTAAATCAATAATATGTATAGTCGATAATATGGAAGATATGAATGGAATTAATAATAATAAATAAAAAAATATTTTATCTGCCTTTTTCATTAGTTTTATATAAATTATTTTTTTAAGAATTTTGATTGTTCTTCTTCGACTTTAAAAAAATCAGCATTTGGATAATTAGAAAATGTTCGAATACTAAAATATGTAGATTTTGCCAAATTATCTTTACATGAATTATCAATTACTTTTGGTAAATTGGTTACTATTTTATTTAATGAGTCAACTTGTTTATTTAATGATATAATTTGAACTATCATTTCTTTATTCTCTTTATTTCTACTGCATGAATTACATGTATTTAAACAAGATAATATAAATATACCATAAAATGCATATATAACCCATATTTTTATTTTATCTGACAAAAAATCTTTCATATATTTATTTATTTTTTAAAAATACCAAATAATAAAACATCCTATTAATATTAATCCGGTTGTAAAAAATAATAAAAACTTATTATTTTTTTTATTTATATATCTAAAATTAAATTTACATGTGACACCATATGCATAATATGATTCATTTAAAATGCGTTCATATGTAAATTTAAACATATCAAATAAAGAATATTTCTCAAATGATGTTTCTATTTTTACAATTTCATTTCCAACAACTAGTTGTTCAATTTTCATCATATCATTCTTATCAAGAAGTAAATTTTCTGGTTGTAAATTAACAACAAAATACATTTCATTATGACTTTTAGAAACCTTCATATTATTTCTAGAAACAAGACCTTCATCATCAGCATCCTTAATTTTTCTTTTAAAATAAAGATAATTATCCATTTCATGATAATAATTACTCATCATTTCAAAATAATAAGTAATACTTACATATTTAAATATACCTAAATTTTTATTAAATTTTTTAAACATAATTTTTATATATTTTAGTTTTTAATTAAAACGTTTGAAAGACAAATATGGTTACATTTTATTTTCTTGTTTAACATCAATCTATAATTCCTTAATTTTGTCTTTATTGTATTTTCAGATAAATTATAAAATTCAGCAATCGGTTTTATCATTATTCCATTAATATAATGATGTATAAATACACTTTTTTCTAAAGAATCTTCTATTGTCAATAAAACTTGATATATTTCACCTAAATTATTACGATCAATATTAAAATCACAATCGAATGATTTTATACTATTTACGAGTATATTACTATATCTATTATCACCATAAGATTTAAATGGTGTATTATCTTGATCATATGTAGCCTCACCATCAATACTATCTAAACTAACAATTGATATTTTACTAGTTGCAATATTTCTTTTATACTCACTTATAGTATATTTTGCTATACTATATACCCAAGTAACGAACATGAATTCTGTTCGATATGTTCTAATAGATGAACATATTTTTTCGAAAGTCAATGAAGTTAAATCATCAACTTCATCAATATCATATATTTTACTATTTATATATCCCTTTATTTTCGGATATAAAAGAGAAATTATCTTATTAAATTCCCTCGATTTTGTATTATAATCATTTTCAATTACAATCTCTACTAAACTTTGAATTTTTTTGTTTGTTTCCGTTTTTTTTACACTCTTAATATCACTATTCATAAATTTCACTTTTTTAACACACTAACATAAATATACAAAAAAAAATTAGGAAAATAACAAAAAAAATTAATTGTTATAATCAATCACATCATTTATATTAAATTCTATACCTTCACCCAATCGATTTATATTATAATCTATAACATCTTCTTTTAATGTTTTTAAATATACTGTATCATTAATTTTATCAAATAATTCGCCACATATTTCTTCGTATTGTGGAGCATCAAAAAATGTTCCGGCATGAATACACGACATGGCTATATCATCATTTCCAGTTTGACATCTATATACGGTTCTAGCATCATTTGACCCAAAATTTGATAATTCACCAAATGTAGTTTCACATGTAGAAACTATTCTATCAATAGAAACTAAATGTTGAAATTTTTCACAATATTCAACTTTCTTTTTATTTGATGTTAAATCAATACCAGGTTCATAAAATTCAGCAGTTTCACTCGATTTACTAAATAATAACATTCCAGACCAAAATTCTCTATGTCTCTCTAGCTTATCTCGAACTAATACTCCTTGATTATTCAACTCTAATGCAATTCTAACCATTTCTGGATTAAATAAATCAAATACTATACTACATACTATATCACTAAAGGTTTCTATATTATATTCATTTGTTCGAAACTTACCAACTTGTACTAACGAAAATATATCCAAATCATCTTTTATATTATTTCTATTTAATAATAATCTACTTAATGGTAATTTTGCAACCTTAAATATATTTAAAACATGATGATCTTTACCAACACCTTTAGCTGTATCTATGGTAAATAAATAATAATTATCATCTGATCTCAAATCACTATGTTTATCTGTAAACGTATTTTTCAAAAATGATTTATTCCATGTCATATATTCAGAAAAATCCATAAATCTCTTAACCTTTTCAATTCCCCTATAATATGATTTCTCCAAATACAATGCATCAATTTTTCTGGATACAAATTTAGATTTTATTTTATATAATTTTTTAATATCATTTGAATTAAGTAATAAATTATCTCCTTTAAAGAATTGTAATCCATATTCTTGATTAAAATCATCAATAGATCCAAGTTCTTCGATTACATTTTGCTTCCATGCCTCATCTCTACCTTTAACTTGCCACCAATCAACACGCATTGGTACAAATTCAGTTCTACCTTCAATTGCAGCAATCCAAATATCATAAAATTTATTCATTCCATTAGGTGTACTAGTTATAATAATTCTACTATCTGGTGTACCAGTAATTGTAGGATATGTAGATCGCCAAAATTGATCGATAAATGATGAATTAATATGAGCAAACTCATCCATATATAATAAATTTATAGATAAACCAATTGCAGATTTTTTTGTAGTAGAACGACCAATAATACGACACCCATTATCAAATTTCATAGACATAACATTATTAATTGTTATACCGGGTTTCATAAAGAATGGTAAGTTATTTAATATATTCTTAACTTTATCAATAATCTCTTTTGTTGTATCCGCAATATCTCCAAGCATCAATACATTTTTTTCTTTATTAAATAGAATATACCAAAGAATATATATTGCCGATGTTGTCGTCTTACCCGTTTGCCTACTAGAATTCAGGATAGTTTTGGGATTTTTAAAAAATCCCTCAAGCATACCTTGTTGATAATCTCTTAATATAATTTTAGCATATCCTTTATCCGTAAATAATTTACAATACATATCTGCGAAATATACTGGATCTGCTGCACATTTACGCAATTCATCCATTTCATACCGAGTATATTGATATGAAAGTCTTGGTTTTCTAAATTCTATATTATTAGATACAAATGGAGATCCCTTAATTTTATTAAGTTCTATTACACCATCTTGATAATCTTTAATTAATTTATCAATCTTCTTTGTGGACCATGATATATTAGTTTTATCTAAATTATTGGATTCATACCCGTCAATCTTAGTTATATCAATATTAGTAAACGTTCCTCTATTTGAAAAATAATCCTTCATGTGTAAAAAATATTTTTATATCATATCTAGAAGATCAGATGATTCGTCGTCATCGTCATTATCTTTGATTGTAGTAGAATCAACATCATAATTCTCGACTAAATCATTTTTATTATTTGGATCTATAAATATTGAAACATTTCCTCTTGATTTTAAATATTCACTACGTTCATTTTGTACATCTTCATATTTAATCGTTGATTTTGTTGTAACTTCCTCAACTAATCTCATAGGATCTGATGTTAAAAAGAATTCAGAATCACTATCATCAATTGGTGTTATTTCTATATCAGAATTTGAATCATCAGATGATTTATTTACATTTGAATAATCTAGACGCTTTGAATTATTGTTTTCTATTGCTTCTATTCTTGATTTTTTATAAGATTCTTCCAAAAACAACATATAATTTGCTTGTGATCTAGTTAACTCAGACATTTGACCATTAAGAGTACAATATACTTCAAGTAATCTAGGATTCAAATTACCACTATTAATATCATCAAGTACTTTATTTAGTACGATCTTTACCATTTTTAGTTGTAAAAGCATATTAGATACATTTAAGCTATCCATATTCTTTTTATACTCTAAATATTCTGGTTTATCAACTATTCCATAATCTACATAGAAATTATACATGGAATCGATAATAGATTTTGCTTGCATTTTGAATTTTTTATCATATTCAAGCATTTTTATTGGATTTGAAGGTTGAGTATTTGAATTTGTATTTTTAAATTTATCAATACCTCGATTTACATTAAAGTCTTGAATTTCATCATCTGATTTTCCAGTCTTAATTGATCCAGAAAGCAACGCACTTAATTCATTTCTAAGAGTCTCGTCTTTATTATCATTCATAATATAAAAATAGTATATTTTTTATTATTTATCTATAAAAATATGAGAATAAATGAATTATACTTACGCAAAAAAGCCACATATTATTTTTAATAATATGTGGCTTTTCGTATTAGTTTTTTTATTGTTTTATAAATCTATTAAATTAAACTCGGATAAAAGAGTAATTAGATTTGATTCTACATTTGTATTAATGTAATCTTCAACTGTTGATTTTTCTTTAAGAACTGAATCATAGTATACTTTACTCATATCAATCTTAATTAAATTAACTTCTTGGCTAACATTATCAAGTTCTTTAAGTTTTTCAAAAAGTTCGGTACGATTTTCTATCTCCATCTCCATAAGATTCTGTGGATTTTCATACCGTTCTTCATTTTCAGCATCTGGTTTAATTAAACCCAAATATGTACCATCTTCTTTTAGAATTGCATGTTCATTTATAATATCGATACGTCTACTATTATAATCTTCTATTAAAAGATTTACAATTTTAGTATTTCTTGATATTGCTAATGAAAATGGTACCTTTTTATCAGCAAATGAAAATAAAATATTGCTTAAATTTACTAATTGTCTATTTTTAATCTCCATAATTAAATATTTATTATTTTTAATACAATATAGTTAAAAAAATACTATAGGTTTTAAAAAAATAAATATTTAATTATTAATTCTGATAGTTTTTACAGTAGCTGTAGCACCAGGTCTTGTCATTACAGCATTTGATACAAATACTGTTGGTCTTTTCTTAAAAATATTTATAAATCTAAAACTTCCAACTTTTTGTTTACTTGTTATTATATCAATTGTATCATTCGTTACTAAATCAAACTTAACTTTATTATTATCATATACATTTAAAGTTAATATAGTCCACGGATCCGTAAATTTACCAGATTTATATCTATAAATAGTATCATTATCAAAGATTGTATCATTTAATGTGATATAATCAGAAACGTGTATAATACTGGTTGATGTCGATACTTGATTTACATTCTTATTTTTCAATTTAAGGTCATTTATAACTGAATTAAGACGATCAAACTCTTTATTATTAGTATTACGTAATTCATACATAGATATGCTTAAATCCTTCGATTTTGATGCATTTTTACCAGATTGAGTCTTATAATATTCAACCGTATCACTTAATGCATAATAATTTCCAGATAATCTATTAATTTCATCAGATTTATTACACATTTTTATTACAAATACTATAAATATCCCAATAAATATTAATAATATTATATTTTTGTAGTTTTTTAAAAAGTTTATAATCATATCATAAAATTATTTAATTTAAATTATCGACAATCTACTAAAAGTGATAAATCCGATACTGTGCATACATCGCCTTGATTAGTAGTATAAACATATATAGCATCGTATTCAAATCCAAATCTCATATCTGGAAGATATACAGGAAATCCAAATCCATACAATGTATTTTGAGCAACTGCTCTAACAGTGAATGGTGCTATTATTTGACCTATAGTTCCACCAGTAGCAGTTCCATTTCCGGTACCTAAGTATGTAAAAGTAGTTGGTCCAGTTACAGTTATATTTTTTACTGCTAATGCTGGAGTATTACCACCAGTATTCCAAGTTCCTGTTCCACCAGTCCATCCAATTACTTGAACTTCATTAGTAGATAGACTATGATTTCCGGTCGTTGTAACAGTAGTCGTTGTTCCATTTCCCGTAACTGATGTTATACCTATCGCTCTATAAAAAGCAACGTTAATACTTCGATTATTTTGATTCACTTGTATATTACCACCAATCCATACCTTACCATCAGTTCCATTATTAGATTGGTACGTAAATTTACCATCATTTATTGTAAGTTTACACGTATACGAATTTGTGTTTGTAAACAAAGCTTTAGTATAATTTGCTGGATTAGGAATAGTTGTGGTTGTTACATTATCAATTACATTAATTTTAGCATGTGGATTTTTATCTTCATATCCGGCATTTGATCTCATAAAAATATTAGAATCTCGTCCATCAGATCGTGAAAAATAAAAACCACTAACAAAAGAACCTATATTATTCCAACTATTACTACTTATATTCGGGTCATTTGTTACAATATAGTTTGTTGGATTATATAATACTCCAATTTGAGTAGCCGAATTTAACGTAAAAACATTGGTCATAATTTGAAAATTACCAGCAGTTGTTTTATATAAATAAATACCATATTTACAATTATAAAACGTGTTTGTTTCAACATCTATTGATGTCGCTCCTGTAGAATTAACAATCAATGCAGAATTAACGGCACTATTCATGATTGAATTAAATAAAAATAATTGAGATGTACCATTTAATGCAATTTGATCATAAAATCCAATTACTTCAATATTTTGAAATTCACAATATAATCCATTTCCGTTGTAATCGATAGCATTTTCAGTAGATAATGTACCATAGTTTGTTAATGTCGTAGCATTTAATGTAATTCTTTCTATAAATGTAGAACTGAGTATTTCAAACATAGGTTTGTTTGTCAAACCAGTTCCAGCATTAATTGTGCAACTATAAAAATCAAGACTCCTTATATTTAAATGATATGGTAAATTAATAATAATAGTATCCATAACAGTATAAGTTCCAGAATCAATTAATAATTCGGTTGCCCCGGTCATATTACTTGCTGTCCCTAGCCACGTAATTGCGTCTTGTATTGTTTGAAATGAACCATTTACACCAACGATAATACGACTTGTAAGTTTCGTGCTCCATACTTTCATAATTGATTTTGAAACAAAATCATCGTCTCCCAAATCACCAATTACTAAAGAATCTCTATATCCTATTTTACCTATTGTTTGTG
>Ga0172381_10001635_pt1 | contig 25856 bp, 30 predicted proteins | sample Leawel6488metaG_FD_119754 | JGI IMG/M metagenome (GOLD analysis project Ga0172381, IMG submission 119754) | Leachate microbial communities from a municipal landfill in Southern Ontario, Canada - Leachate well 64-88 metaG | ecosystem: Engineered > Solid waste > Landfill > Unclassified | place... | reverse complement strand
GTTACCAATAAACAATTGCGTGACGTTCATAAAAGCTTCCATTCGGGGAACAAGTAGATTATAAAGTTTCGTAGTAGATGGTAATTGTGCTGGTCGTAGAGTTTTCTCCCGGTTGCAGCTGGGTATCTGCAGTTTCGCCTTCTGCTTTTAGAGCAGCATCCATCATCATTGGTCTTGGTTCATAATTTCCAGATTCCTGAATATCAACAATCTTTCCCAGCCGCATCCCGGCTGCTTTTGCCAAACTTTGCGCCTTCTCTTTGGCTTCTTTAATTGCTTCTGTTCTGGCTTTGTTTTGTAAGTCTTTTTTTGTTTTATCATTGAATGTAAAGGTTATGCCGCCGATTAAATTTGCTCCATCTAAGGTTGCAGCATCAATAGCTTTATTGGCGATATCGATCGGAGTAACTTTCACTTCAAGGGTTTGGGTTGCGGTGTAACCGGTAATCTTCTGGTCTCCCCTAGTATAGTCGTATTTTGGGCTGACACGATAATCTGAAGTTTGGATATTTTTTTCTTCAACACCCAGCTGCTTTAAATCTGCAATAATTTTATTTGCAGCTACATTTATTTGGTTTTGAGCATCAGTTACAGTTAGTGCTTCCTTGGTAACTCCGATTGAAAGCAGAGCTGTATCGGGAATTCCTGTGGCCTTGCCTGTTCCTGAAGTACTAAATAAGCTTGTTTTTGTGGTTTGAATGCTATTTATCGTAAAAGGAATGGGTCCGGCAAATTTAAAATAAACAAAAAGCAAAATTAAGACAGCTAAGGTTATGAGTAGCGAAGACTTAAATTCTCTCATGATTATAAATAGCATACACCGAATTATTTTTTAAGTCAACTTATTGATTTTGGAAAAACGACCTGTTATAATCCTATAATAATGAGTAAAATAGAGAGATCACCGATAGGGAGAGATACGGGAATTGATGATGGAGAGCGTCCAACTCCCCCAGCTATAGCTAAGAGGGTTGACATACTGACAGCAGGAAGAACAAAAATATCTACCGATGAATTTGTGTCAATAATAAATTTAAGCGCTGAATTAACACATTTGGAGCAAGAAAAAATTTCTAAGGGTAAAAAACCAAAGTTCAGTATTCCAATTAATTTTCAATTGCCTTATCAACCCAAATAAACTTCTCTTGTCCGATTTTTTTATTTTCCAGCCGAAGTTATGAGATTTTGCAGGAGTATTGCTACATTGACTGGTCCGATTCCTCCCGGTACAGGAGTATAAAAAGAGGCTAAATTTTTGACATCGTCTTCCTCGTAATCTCCGTAAGGCTTACAGTCTTTTCCCCTATGAATTCCGAGTCCAATAAGAATAGCTCCCTTTTTTAGCATATCTTCCCTTACAATGTTTGGTTTTCCTACGGCAGAAATTAAAATATCAGCTGTCTTGGTTAAATTTTCGGGATTTTTGGTTTTGCTATCTATCACAATTGGTTTTATTTTCATTTTCTCAAACATTTGAATAAGGGGTTTTCCTCCTGTTTCCCCTTTGCCAATAATTACGATTTTTTTGGACTTTAACCAACCATCAAGATTTAAGCAATTACAAGTTTCTTCAAGAATTTTTAAGACAGCCATAGTTATAGGCATTTGGAAATGAGAATTCGGATGATATCCATCAACGTCTTTTTTGGGGTCTATGGCGTTAATAATCTTTTTGAGATTAATTTGTGGCGGTAAGGGTTGCTGAACAATAATTCCATGAATTTTTTTATCATCATTCAGCGTCTCAACTATATTTAAAAGTTCTAGAGTTGAGGTTTTTGCGGATAAGCGTTTAATGGTAATTTTAGTTTTTATTGATTTTGCTTTTATTTCTTTTTGATTGACGTAAGCAATAGATGCTGAATCAGTTCCAGCCAGAATTATTGCAAGATGTGGCACAACATTCCTTTTTTTAAGCTCTTCGGTTTGCTTTTTAAGATTGTCTAGAATATTTTGGGCAATTTGTTTCCCGTCAATTCTCATCTTATTATTCCTCAACGCAGGTTGCAGAAGTAACTTTGTCAGTCGAGCTGGAAAATCTCATAAGTTTAACTCCCTGGGTATTTCTGGAATGTTTTGGCACAGAAGAAAGTTCTAATTTCACAACCTGACCTCTTTTAGATGTAATGATTACGTTTTTATAAATAGGTGGAATTACTTGCGCAAATGCAACTTGTCCGGTTTTTGGAGTAACTTTTGCAACTTTAACTCCCTGCCCGCCCCTGCTTTGTCCTCTAAATTGGTCAACAGAGGTTTTTTTGCCAAGACCATTTTCCATGATTGTCAAGAGATCTGCCTTATCGCGTTTTTTAATAACGTCCATGCCGATTACCCGATCTTCATTCTTAAGTTTTATTCCGCGTACTCCGGATGTGGCTCTGCCCATGGACCTGACTGCTTTTTCAGAAAATCTAATCGCTTTTCCCTCTTTGGTCGTTAGAATAACATCATTGTCTCCTTCGGTTAAGTTGCTCCAGGCTAATTCGTCACCTTTGTCTAGTTTGATTGCTATAATTCCGTTTCTTCTGATATTTTCAAATTCGGTTAAGGATGTTTTTTTGACGGTTCCATGTTGAGTAGTTAAGAAAACATATTTATATGGGAATTCATCAGTGGCTTTGCCTACCTTGTAGCTTATAAATGATTCAACTTTCTCTTCCTGTTCAACGTTAATTAAATTTACAACTGCAGTTCCCTTACTGGTTCTTGAGGATTCTGCGATTTCAAAAGCTCTAAGCTGATAAACTTTTCCTTTGTTTGTAAAGAATAAGATGTTGTCATGAGTTTGAGCATAGCGGATATTTAGAATTCCGTCTTCCTCTTTCGTAGTCATTCCTTTTACTCCTTTTCCTCCTCTTTGCTGAACTCTGAAACTATTTAAGCTTTGACGTTTGATATAGCCGGTATTGGTAATTGTGATAACTGTTGGTTCATTTGGGATTAAATCTTCTTCGGAAAATTCTCCAACTTTACTTTTATATACCTTGGTTCTTCTTGTGTCTGCAAATTTTTCCTTAAGAACTTTTAGTTCTTCCTTGATTACGCTCAATATTTTCTCGGGATGTGACAGAAGATCTTCTAAATAGGCAATTGTTTCTTTAACCATGATAAGTTCGTCTTCAATCTTTTGGCGCTCCAGAGCCGCAAGGCGTCTTAACTGCATGTCCAAAATTGCAGTTGCCTGAATGTCGGAAAGTTTGAATTTTTCCATGAGGTTTTTCTTGGCATCTTCTTGGGTTTTGGATTCGCGGATCGTTCTAATTACCGCATCAATATGGTCAACAGCGATTTTGAGCCCTTCCAAAATATGCAGTCTTGCTTTTGCCTGCCTGAGCTCAAACTCGGATCTTTTAGTGACAACCTGATAACGGTGTTTAAGATATTCTTCAAGAATGGTTTTGAGATTAAGCGTTTGCGGAGTTCCGTTAACTAGAGCAACAATATTTGCCGAAAAACTTGTTTGAAGGCTGGTATGTTTGAAGAGATTATTAAGAACTTTTTTGGGTGAAGTATCTCTTTTTAATTCGACCACAACTCTAATCCCATGTCTATCTGATTCGTCTCTTAAATCTGATATTCCCTCAACTTTTTTTTCTCTTGCCAACTCTGCGATTCTGGCAACCATGAGAGCTTTATTAACTTGATATGGAAGTTCTGTGATGATTATCGCGGACTTTCCGTTGCCGATTTCTTCAATTTCAGCTTTTCCCCGAATTATTATTCTTCCGCGTCCGGTTGTATAAACATTTTTAATTTCGTTGAAATCATAAATTGCTCCGGCTGTAGGAAAATCAGGACCTTTGATGTGTTCCAAGAGTTGATCGATGGTTGCATCGCTGGTTAAGGTAAATTCTTTTCCGGGGGTGGTTTTGGTTTTTCCGATCATGAAAGTAATTGCGTCAATTAACTCCCCCAAATTATGCGGCGGAATTTTGGTCGCCATACCTACGGCAATTCCTTCGGATCCCATCAGTAAGAGATTGGGAAGTTTTGCAGGAAGAAAAACCGGCTCCTGAAGCGTTGCGTCGAAATTCGGGATATAATCTACGGTTTCCTTATCCAGATCCGCAAGCATCTCTCCTGTTATTGCTGCAAGACGTGCTTCTGTGTAGCGCATTGCGGCCGGTGGATCTCCGTCCATAGAACCGTAATTTCCTTGCCCGTCTATCAAGGGATATCTCATGGAAAAATCTTGTGCTAAGCGGACCAAGGCATCATAAATTGCCATATCTCCATGAGGATGATATTTTCCCATAACTTCTCCGACAATTTTTGCACTTTTTGCGTATTTTGCAGCATGAGTGAGGTTTAATTCGTGTAATGCGTATAATATTCTTCGATGAACCGGTTTTAATCCGTCTTTTACATCAGGGAGAGCACGGGAAACTATGACAGACATGGCGTAATCCAAATATGCCCGTTTTACTTCTCCTGTAATTTCTGTTTGCTTTAATGCTCCAATATTCATAATAAATTTAATTATACGGGGTCCTGTCGAAAATAATCCCTCCCGCCAGTGCTCGCATTCGCTCCGCGCTGTCGGGATCCCTTCCTTTTTCGCCACCCCTTTAGGTTATTTTATTGATTTTTTTACTGCTGCAATTGCTTCCTTTTTACCTTTCCATTCTTTGATTTTTACCCATTTTCCGGGCTCTAGTGTTTTGTAATTTTCAAAGAAATGTTTGACTTTGTTTTTTATTGAATTGTTGACTTCCGAAATGTCATTAATTTCTCCAAAAAATGGATCGATTTTTTCTGTTGGAACAGCAAGCACTTTAGTGTCAATTCCGGCTTCGTCTTCCATTTCAAGCATTCCAATAACTTTTGAAGGAATTACGACTCCCGGCATAACTGCCTGTTCACTTAAGACCAAAACATCAATTGGGTCGCCATCTTCACTTAAAGTATTTGGAATAAATCCATAATTGAAAGGATAGCTCATCGTTGTGTGTAGGAATCGATCAACGAAAATTATTCCGGATTCTTTGTCTAATTCATATTTAATATTTCCATCCTTAGGAATTTCTATAAAAACATTTACTTCGTTTGGTACATTTCCTACTTTTATTTTTTTAATATCCATATTTTCACCTCCTTAAATATCCAAAGTTGCGGTTGTCGCATTGCTTTGAATAAATTGTTTTCTTGGCGGAACTTCATCTCCCATAAGCATGGTAAACGTTTCATCTGCTTCCTCAATGTCTTCAACTGTGACTTGTTTTAAAATTCTATTTGCAGGGTTCATCGTTGTTTCCCATAGCTGGTCTTTGTTCATTTCTCCGAGACCTTTATAGCGCTGAATATTAATTGTCATGTTGTTGGTTTTCATTCCTTTCAAGACAATTTCTTTCTCCTCATCGGAATATGCATATTGAATGTCTTTTCCGCGGCTTAATTTGTATAAAGGCGGTTGAGCGATGTACAAATATCCCCCCTGAATAATTTGCGGTAGATGTCTATAGAAAAATGTTAAGAGTAACGTTTCAATGTGTTCTCCATCAACGTCTGCATCAGTCATGATAATTATTCTATGATATCTTAGCTTTTCAAATTTCACAGTCTCCCCTATTCCCATCCCCAAAGCTATAATGACATTTTTTAACTCTTCATGTTCAATAATTTTGTCAAGACGGGCTCTCTCAGTGTTTAATATTTTTCCTCCGATCGGTAAAATTGCCTGAAATTTACGGTCCCGTCCTCCCTTAGCTGTTCCTGCTGCCGAATCTCCCTCAACCAAATATAGTTCTGAAACTGCCGGGTCTTTTTCCTGACAATCCGCTAGTTTTCCGGGAAGTGAAGATCCTTCCAGCGCGCCTTTTCGAAGAATTGCTTCCTTCGCAGCTTTTGCCGCTAGTCTGGCTTTGGCTGCTAAATAAACCTTTTCTAAGATTTTTCTTCCTTCCCCCGGATTTTCTTCAAAGAAAGTTGATAGACCTTCTTTGACAATTGTTTGGACAACCGGCTGAATTTCTGCATTCCCGAGTTTTCCTTTCGTCTGTCCTTCAAATTGAATTCTGTCTTGAGGCATTTTAATGTATACAACTGCAGACAATCCTTCTTTCGTATCGTCTCCGGTTATGTAATCTCCGTCGTCTTTAAAGCTTCCTATTTTTTTACCATAATCATTTATCGCACGGGTTAAAGCCATCCGAAAACCAGTTAGGTGTGTTCCTCCGTTAATAGTATTGATTACATTTACGTAGCTTTGGACATTTTCTACATAGCCACTGTTGTATTGCAGTGATGCTTGCACCTCAACATCTTCATCCTTTTTCTGAATAGTTATTGCATCATGAATTGGACCTTTGTTGTCATTTAATTTTCCGACCAAAGAAGTTATTCCGCCCTCAAAATAATAATTAACTTCTTTATTTTGTCCCTCCCTTAGATCTTTAAAATGGAAGAATAACTTTGAAACAAGATAGGCCCTTTCTCTTATTGCTTTTTTTATTGTTTCAAAATCAAAAATTATTGTTGAAAATATTTGTGTATCTGGAAGAAAAGTAACTTTGGTTCCCGTAGGGCCGTTTGGATTAAAGTCAATCTCGTTATTTATTTTGGTTTCTTTTAATGGTGTTTTGGCGATACCCCGAGAGTATTCTTGGGAAAATATTTTATTGTTACGTTTTACTTCCACTTTTGTCCATTCGGATAAGGCGTTTACGACAGATGCTCCAACCCCATGTAAGCCTCCGGATACTTTGTAGGCGCTACCGCCGAATTTTCCTCCTGCGTGGAGTTTGGTCATAACAACTTCCAAAGCGCTTTTTTTATAAGCAGGCATTATATCAGTTGGAATTCCCCGCCCGTCATCAATTATGGTAGCTGTGCCATCCTTGTCTAATGTTACCCAAATATTTTTTGCAAATCCTGCCAGCGCTTCGTCAACGCCGTTATCTATAATTTCTCTTAAAGATTCATGAAGTCCAATTACATCAGTTGACCCGATATACATTCCAGGCCGTTTTCTTACCGGTTCTAGGCCTTCTAAAACTTGAATTTGTGCAGCAGTATAATCTGAAGTTTTTTTAGTTTTTGGAGTAGTCTTTTTTATTGCCATAATGATTATCTTATCAAATTTTGGGAGTAATTTCTAGGGCTAATTGCTGCTCATTCCTCTTGATTTTTTTGCCATTAAAAAACAAAATTTCAGGGTAATGTCTTTGGATATTTTCTAAATGTTCGCGGTATAATACAACGTATTTTTTAGTAGGAGATGTTTTACTCATGATCTCTTTCTGTTTTCTTTTTGGGTCATCTCCGTTACTTCTCATGATCTGTGTCGTAATTTCTATAAAATATTCTTTTCCGTCTGGTTTTATGATGTGAAAATCAGGTACTGTTCCCTCCTCTTTTCCGTTACTCTTTTGTTTAAAAAACCGGTCTTCATAAATAATTTGTGTGTCGTAAGGAAGTTTGTCTTTCAGGAGAAGAAAAAATTGCTGCTCAGCGACTCCGTTAATCTCACATATATTTGATGTTCCGGTTTTTTCAATTTCCGTGGTAACCATATATATAGTAATTATTCCTCTTGATTGCTGGATTTTTTATTTGAAATTCTTTCCGGACATAAAGAGAAATCGCTTTTGCACAGAGGAAGTCCTTTTCTGACTGCATTTTCCAATAGTTTGTTGATGATTGATCTTTCTTTGTGCCCTCCCTTATTTGAATAATGTTTTGATCTTTCTTGCATAGAATAAAGGGACAGGTTCGTTAAAGGCGTTAAAAGAATAAAATATATTATTTAATATTTTTTGTAAAGAGGTAATTTGGAATTCTGACTAAAGACTTCTTGTTGTTTTGCGGATACTTTCAACAATAAAGTTTATAATATATTTCGGCTTGTTAATTATTAAATCTTGAGCATGGAGATACTCGAAGTCTTCTCCGCCGAAGCCGCGTTTGAATAGGGAGAGACCGCTGAACCTATGATTTGTGTTGTTTTCAGGAGCGACTCCCCAAAAGTTATATTTGGTTATTCCGCGCTTTTTTGCCTCTTTAATTCCCTCCCATTGAATGAGATATGCTCCGGGATATCTTCTACCTTCATCTGTTGATGCCCCATAATGATAAACTGCTTCCTTGTTGTAGAAAATAATAAAAGCAAGCGATAATAATTTTTTTTCAAATTCTGCTTTATAGAGTAAAACATTTTTTGATTGGGCAAAAATCTTAAATTGCTCATGTAGGAATTTATATGAAAAAGGAACAAATTTTTGTCTTCTGGCTGTTTCCATTTGTATTTCGTAAAATTTCTTAATGTCTTTTTCTTCAATCGATGTAGTTATTTTTACGTTTTCTCTGATTGCTCTTTTTATTTCATATCTGGTTGTTTTTCTCATTTGGGTCAACAATTGCTCTTCGGGTTTTGTGATGTCTAATTGGGATGTTAATTCCGCATGTAAGTGCATTGGCGCTGTAATAAATCCTAGATTTTTGAAAGTTTTCCTTGAAAATTCGTCTGATTTTAGTTGAGGTCTGACTCTGACAAAAACACAATTATTTTTTTTTGAGATTATTTTAACTTCTTCCAAAAATGCATCAACTAAATTTTTGTTGTTCCAGTCAATGATTGGTCCGCCGGGAACTGTTAAATATCTTCCTCTTTTTGCAGGTTCAATAATGGAAAGCATTATTCCTGCAAGCTTGTCTTTTTCATAAAACCCGGTTCTGATGATGCTTTTTCCAAGAACTTTGTGAAATTCTCCCCAGTTCCAGCTTTGAAGAAAGTTGGCTTCGGAATGAGCGAAAATAAAATTTTCCCAATTTTTTTTGTCTTCAATAATTTTTACTATGATTTCAGCCATTTATTAATCCTTTCTGAAATTTTTAAAGCATCTTCCTTGTTAATGTTGATATGTGTTGGGAGATTTAAAATTTTTTTTGAAACTTTGACTGCATTTGGACATTCTGGCGCAACATCAAAGTACCAAATATCCGAAACAAAGATTTTATCCTTTTTTAAAAATTTTATCAGGTCTCCCCTATCTTCAACAAAAATTGGAAATCTTAAATTGGAAGAAGTAGAAATCTTGCTATTGATATTTGAGTTCAAAATTTTTTTGCTGATTTTTTTTGCATAAATTCTGGCGATTTCTTTTCTGTGATTTAATTGCTGGTTTAGTTTTCTGAATTCAAAAAGTGTTAAATTGCAATACCAGTCAGGTAAAGAATAAAGATTATACAATCCTTTTCTCATGGGTTTTGATAAGAGGTCAAGCTTCTTTAAAATAAAATGCAAGATTTTCCCGAGTCCATAACTGTAAAGAATTCTTATTTTGTATGTAAGCAAGGGGTACATTTTGTCTCTCAACTGGCCCTTGGGTTTTTTAAGCTGAAAATTATCTCCATTTAAATATTTTTTATTTCTTATTATTAATGCTCCTCCTGATACCGCATCGATAACTTTATCTTGACTGAAAGTTAAAGCAATAATATCCCCGACTGTTCCTGCTTCTTGTTTGTTTTCATATTTTGTTCCTACGCAATGGGCAAGATCTTCAATCAAAATTATATTTTTTTCTGTGCAAATTTTTTTAATATTATCCATATCGCATGAATAACCAAGCGTATTTTGGATAACAACAGCTTTTATTTTCTCATTTTCTAACAATGTTTTTTTAAGAATTTCTGAAGAAAAATTTAAATCAGTATTTTCTTTTTCTAAGTCTAAGCAGATTGGTGTATATCCGGCAGTCTCAATCGATCTGTAAACGGTAAAACAGGTAAATCCATTAATTGCGATACAGCTTTCTTTTGGTAAATTTAAGATTTTAAGTGCAAGCGTTAACGCTTCGCGTCCTTTATAGGTTAGAATAACTTTCCCTCTATACTTATCTGTTAAATAGTTCTTTAACTTTAGACTCCGTCCGTAAGAATCAGAGAATAATGATTTTATAACGTATTGAAAATTATAATTTGATCCTAAGGAATTAAATATTGCCATAGCTTATTTTGTTTTTAAATTATTAATAATTATATTTGCAACTTCACTTATATGGGTAAACTGAGGAGAGTGGCGGGCGTTTTCAATTATTTCCAGATTAGAGTTTCTAATAAGACTATTTATTGTTATTCCGTCTGAAAGAGGTGTAATCTTATCATCTTTTCCCCAAATAATTAAAGTTGGAGTCTTGATCTGTGGGAGAATTGGTTTTAAATCTACGGAGATTAAATTAATCATTGTTTGTTTTGTCTTTTCATCAAGATCTTTGTAATCCGATTCCCGGGCAAGTTTATAAAGTAAATTTTTCATTATATTTGAGGATGTTAATTTCTTTCCGACTTTCGCAATTGTTTTAAATATCGTTCTTTTAATTTGTAAGGATATTTCATTATGATAAATTCCGGCGCTATCAATAAGAATTAATTTCTCTATTTTCTTCGGATATAGGTTTGTAAAAGCAAGCGCAATTTTTCCTCCATTAGAGTGTCCCATCAATATAATTTTATTCTCTTCTTTGTCGGCAATATTTTTAAGCCAGTTTGTGTAATCAGAAAGATTCCATGTTTTATCTAATTTTTCAGTAAGACCAGGAATTGTCAAAAGATCAGCTGAAATTTCATTCTTTTTCAAAATATCAAGGAATGGCTGCCACTTATCAAGGGTTTTTGTCCATCCGTGTAAAATAATTATTCTCTTCATAATCCCCAAGCCTTCCTCCATTTTTGCCAATTCTTTTCTCTTCTTACTAGCTTATCAACGTCTTCTTTATTTTGCAGTAATTGTTCGATAATGCCTTCTAAGAATCTCGCGCCTTTAAAAAGAATTACCTCTTCCCCCTTGATGTTTTTTAAAATATAGTCTAGCCCTTCCTTTGGTTTCAGGAAGCTATTCTCTTTTCTTTCCAACTTTGGAGATGTGTATTTTGAAACGCGCGGGCCTATTAAAATAATTTTAGACAAATTCATAGAATTTATAATTATTGCCAGCTTTTCATGTTCTTCTTTTTCTCCTGCCCCTAATTCAGTCATGTCGCCTAAGACGAGCCATTTATTTCTTGATGGGTACTTTTCAAACATTTCTAAAATAGTTTTAACCCCATCAGGCGTAGCGTTATAAGTGCTATCTATAATTGTAGTATTTTTAATACCATTAAGAATGGAATTTCTTCCTGCGGGAAGATTAAGTGTTCTAAATGTTTTATCAAAAGGTAAATTAAGTTTATTTGTAAGTATTTCAGCCATTTTTATTGAATAAAAAACATCTTTTGGAGTAATAAAGTTAATCGAATAAGTTTTGTCTTCGATAACAAATTTTGTACTATTATTGGTGATTTCATACTTCTTTAAAGACCTATCTCTTATTTGTTCAATTTTAGCATTAGTTCTTTTCATTTCTTTTTGGATTAATTGATTATCTCCATTTACAATTGCAAATTTCTTGGTATGCTCCAGAAAGTATCCGAATTCATGGGCAATCGCCTCTTCAACGTTTGCAAACTTTCCATTTTTTACGAGATGGTCAAAGTTAAGGGCATGTGTAGTTCCGGAATTGATCCACAAAGTTATTTCGGGTTTCAATAAGTTTGCTAAAAATTTTCCTTCTCCCGGCCTGTCGCAATCAGCTTCGACAATATATAACTTTTCCTTTGGGTTTGGCCTGAAAGCTTGGGATGGAGCAAGTAAAAAAAGAAAAAACCATTCGTCAAGTGTCAGCTTTTTCCGCTTTAGCCCTAAGATATTAAAAGGAATTCCAAAAGCGCTATTTGCATAATGGGAATATTTAGCCTTACTGCCTATTTGAGATTCTATCAAGTGTAAAAGCGTAGTTTTTCCGCTTGAACCAGTAATAACCACAACTATTGGTTTCCACGATTTAAGCAGGATATTTGCCCAAAATTTAAAATACCAGGCTACGGGAAAGTAAAATGCTTGCTTTATTGCTTTAATCATCTCTTAATTTTAGCAGAAATTAGGCTAGAATGACAAAAACAGATTTTCCAATGAGGTTCTACGGCTGACGTTCGTACTCTCTATAATCTTGTAGGTTTCTTGAAGGCCTTTTAAAAAATTTAAGTATTTTAGATTCTTTTCATCTTTCAATAAATTTTTTTTTGCGGAAATATTCATTGCCTCAAACCACAAACTTAAATTTTCCTTATCCCCTGCAATATCTTGAGCAATTTTTAATCTATCCCCCACCCTGCCGTTTAATAAGGTATTCAGGGTGCTATCGGATTTTAGAATCTCATCTTTAGTTAACTTGAGCTCTTTATTGTCAAGGATAATTATTTTGCAGCGTGAAATAATTGTTGGTAAAATAAATTCTTTTTTGGAAACTACAATTGCAATTATTGTGTTTGCCGGTGGTTCTTCAAGAATTTTGAGAAGTGCATTTTGCGCTTCTAGAGTAATATTTTCGTAAGCCTCAATAATAATTGCCTTTGTTTTTCCCCGGAATGGTTTTAGCAAAGCTTTCTTTTGGATTTTTCTTGCGTCTTCTATGCCCATTATTTTTTCACATATTTGAAGATTGACATCTAAGGGGTGAACTTTTTTTTCTTTTAGTAAATCTGATATGTATATTTTAGCTTCATTTTTATTTTTGGCTGCAATTAAAAAACTTTCCATAACTAAAGAAAATTATCTATTGAATTATAGTTCATTTTTACCTATTATTAAAGTAATGCCTACTTCAGATTTGAATACACAACAACCGGTGGAGTATAAAACTCTTCTTGATATTTTGCTTGCCGGTAATTTAATTACCCAAGAGCAATATAACGATATAAAAGTAAAAAGTGCCAGTCAAGGAATACCTAGTGAAAATCTTATTGAATCAATGGGGATAGTTGATGAGAAGAAATTTACTGAAGCAAAAGCAAAATTGCTTGGCGTTCCTTTTATTTCTTTGGAAACAACATCTTTTTCTCCTCAAGCTATCAGTCTTATTCCTAAGGCGGTTGTGGAAAGATTTTCTTTAATTCCTTTCTTGTATGACGAGAAAGCGAAAACGCTTTCTATAGCTATGAGTAATCCTGTTGATTTGGAGGCTTTACAATTTGTTACGCAAAAAACAGGACTAACAATAAAATCTTTTGCCGCATCAAAAGAAGAAGTAAAAAAGGCAATAAGCGAACAATATAGTCAGGCAATTGTAGGAGAAGTCGGTGAAGCTCTCGCGGAAACAGAAGCTTATAAAAAAACCAGAACAGTTGATAGCAAGCAGATTAGCGAGATAATTAAAGAGGCTCCGATTGCCAAAATAGTCTCGACTATTCTGGAATATGCTGTAACAAGCAGAGCATCGGATGTGCACATTGAGCCTCAAGACGATAGGGTTAGGGTCAGATATAGAATAGATGGAATTTTGTACGACAAATTAAGTCTTCCGAAAAATGTTCAGGATGCTGTTGTTTCGCGTATAAAAATTTTATCGGAAATGAAGATAGACGAACACAGAACCCCCCAGGACGGAAGATTTAATTTTAAAATTTCCAATGAAGAGGTAGATTTGCGTATCTCTGTAATGCCGACTGCATTTGGCGAAAAAATAGTTATGAGACTTCTTAGAAAAACCGGAGGAATACCAACTTTGGATGAGTTGGGGCTTAACGGAAGTTCATTGAGAAATATGGAATCTGCAATACTTAGACCTCATGGAATTATTATCGTTTGCGGTCCAACAGGATCAGGAAAAACAACAACTCTTTATTCAATTTTGGCAAAACTTAATACAACAAGGGTCAATATCATGTCTCTGGAAGATCCTATTGAGTATCAAATATCAGGAGTCAATCAAGTGGCAGTAAATCCTGCAGTAGGACTTGATTTTGCAACCGGACTTAGAGCATTTTTACGCCAGGATCCAAACATAATACTGGTTGGAGAAATTCGAGATAAAGAAACAAATGATCTTGCATTGCAAGCTGCACTTACCGGACATTTAGTCTTCTCTACTCTACATACTTCAGATGCTGCAGGAGCGCTTCCCCGTCTTTTGGATCTTGGAGCGGAAAATTTTCTTCTTGCATCAACGATTAACGCAATTGTTGGACAAAGAATTGTTAGAAAAATCTGCGATAATTGCAGGGAGCAATATGTTCCTCTACCGCAAATATTGGATGAAATTAAGAACACATTGGGGAAAATTTTTCCTCAAGTACAAGGGGAAATAAAATTAAGCCGCGGAAAGGGTTGCGATCAGTGCGGTAAATCAGGATATTTGGGAAGAGTCGGAATTTTTGAGACACTTCCCGTTACTCCCAAGATAGCAAATCTAGTTTTGGAAAATGCTGATAGCGCCACAATTCAGAAAGAAGCCATTTTGGAAGGCATGATTTCAATGAAGCAAGACGGATATCTTAAAGTTTTACAAGGTGTAACTACGGTTGAAGAAGTATTGAGAGTGGCACAGGAATAATAAATGGACATAAAAGAACTTTTTAAAATAGCAGTCAAAGAAAAAGCGTCAGACCTGCATCTCCTAGAGGGTGTTCCTCCTACGTTCAGAATAGACGGTTTTTTAAAATTTCTTACCGGATATCCGGGATTAAAACCGGAGGAAATAGAGGAGATGATATTTTCTCTGCTAACTCCCTCTCAAAAAGAATTATTGATTGCGAATAGAGAATTAGATTTTTCTTTTGATGTTGACGGAGAAGGTCCTCGCGGAAAGATTGGACGTTTTAGAACGAATTTATACTATCAAAGAAGATTTCTGTCGGGAGCTTTTCGTTTATTGCCCCCTGATATAATTTCTCTTGAAGGGTTACATTTGCCGCAAACATTACATTCTTTTTCAGATTTAACCCAGGGGTTGGTTTTGATAACTGGCCCTACGGGACACGGAAAATCTACAACCCTAGCATCAATGATTAACGAAATCAACCTTAAAAGAGCAGCCCATATAATAACCATTGAAGATCCTATTGAATATGTGTACCCAGAGGGAAAAAGCATTATCAGTCAACGTGAAATGGGCATAGATACCCATTCTTGGGATCTTGCTCTTAAGTCTGCTTTGCGCGAAGATCCGGATGTTGTTTTGGTCGGAGAAATGAGAGATCCTGAAACAATTGCAGCTGCAATTACGATTGCCGAAACAGGTCACTTAGTCTTCTCTACTCTGCACACAAATTCAGCAGCTCAAAGTATAGACAGAATTATAGATTCTTTTCAGGCAACACAGCAGGCGCAGGTAAAAATTCAGTTGGCAGCTACTTTAAAGGGCGTAGTTTCACAAAGACTCCTACCAATGATAAACGGAGGAAGAGTACCTGCCGTAGAAGTTCTTTTGGGGACTTCTGCAGTGTCAAGCATAATAAGGGAGGGTAAAACGCACCTTATAGATTCGGTCATACAGACATCTAAAGACAAGGGTATGATTGGCATAGATTCTTCTTTGGCGGCTTTAGTTTTGTCGGGAACTATTAGTTTGGAAACTGGCAAAAGCTATTCCCTGCATCAAGAAGACTTCTTAAGAATGGTTGGTTAATATGAAGTTATATTACAAAGCAGTAACCAATAAAGGGAAACCAATAGAAGGATTGATAGATGCAAAAGATCCAAGTGAAGCAGCCGCATATTTACGAAGTAAAGAGCTTCTTCCTGTACAAATTACCAAAAAAGAAAAAAATAGATTTGAGGGGTTGATACCTTTCCTGGGAAACCGAATCAAAGGAAAAGAGATTGTTGATTTTACCAGACAATTGGCATCGATGCTTACTTCAGGGCTTACTCTTTTAAGAAGTTTAGAAATTTTAAAAAACCAGATTGGAAATAAAGCTTTTGTGGATGTTATAGGAAACATTGTGAAAGATATTCAGGAGGGTTCAAATTTTTCCCGTGCAATTGCAAAGCATCCAAATGTTTTTTCTCCTGTTTATGTGTCTTTAGTTGAAGCATCCGAAGGATCTGGTAATTTAGATAAGGCTTTTTCAAGACTTGCTGATAATTTAGAAAAACAACAGAAGCTTAAAAATACTGCGAAGTCTGCCCTTTTCTATCCGATGATAGTTATTATCATGATGGTGGTTGTGGTTATTGCGATGATGATTTTTGTTATTCCCCAATTTTCTACACTTTATGGAAGCATGAATGTCGCCTTACCCTTGCCCACAATGATATTAATAAATGTTTCAAACTTTTTCATTTCGTTTTGGTTTCTCGTTATTGGATTTTTGGTTCTTGTTGGAGTTGCTTTTCGGCGTTGGAGTAAGACAGTTGATGGCAAACTAATTATAGATAGTGCAGTTTTAAAAATTCCTATTTTTGGAACTCTTATTAGAAAAACAATATTAGCAGAATTTTCCAGAACCTTGGGGGTTTTATTAGCGTCAGGAGCATTGGTAGTTGAGTCTTTGAATAAAGCGGGTAATGTAATTGATAATGTTCATTATAAGGATGCAATTACCGATATTGCAAAAAAAGTTGAAAAAGGAATAAGCGTCGGAGATGCGATGAGTCTGTATTATCTTTTTCCTCCAAATCTAATAGAACTAGTTAAGACAGGAGAGCAAACGGGCAAATTGGATGAGACCTTGATTAGGGCATCTGAATATTTTGAGGGTGAAGTTGATCAATCAATAAAATCTCTTTCGACCGCACTGGAACCAATTATTTTAGTCGTATTGGGTGTTGGAGTGGCATTTCTAATGATTTCAATTATTACTCCTATCTATCAAGTTACGAATTCTATAAAATGACTTTAATGTAGGCGGTCAACAATAGGGACTTGACAAGTAAAGGGAAATGTTGTCTACTAATATAGTACTCAATGAAACGAATTTATCAAAAAGCTTTTACCCTCATAGAACTTTTAATAGTTGTAGCGATTCTAGGAATATTATCAGCAGCAGTGTTGGTAGCAATTGATCCGGCAGCCAAAATTGGCTTAGCAAAAGATGCCAATATTAAGTCAGATATGTCATCAATTTCAAATGCGATGCAGGCATATTATACAACTACCTCTCTTGATGGAACCGGCAGCTATCCTTTGACAATGCAGGGTTTAGTTGATGAGGAAGAATTGAAAACTTTACCAAAAACCCCTGATGGAGGCGAGTATACTTTACTACCACTCCCTTCTGGTTGCGACAATACTGTCGGTAACTATTGTGACGATGCGGCAGTATATACAGCCTTAAAGAAGCCAAAAGTGGAAGATAATGTGTGGTGTTGGAGAGCTTCAATGGGTAAAATCGGAGAAACAACAGAGGCCAATTGTATTGCTGGAACACCTGAGGATTTTTGATATTTACTGATTTTCTACCCCTTTAGAATGTGCTATCCTAAATAAGTGGACTTGATTGCAGTTTTTATATTAGGTATTTTCATTGGTTCATTTTTAAATGTACTTATAGATAGACTTCCCAGAGAAGAGTCTGTAATAAAAGGCAGATCACATTGTGAGAAATGCAAGAAAGTTCTTAGATGGCATGATTTAATTCCCTTGGTTTCTTTTATTTTTTTAAAAGGAAAATGCCGGCATTGTCACATTCCCCTTTCGTTTTATTATCCAATAATTGAAATTACTACCGGTTTGATGTTTGTCTTGGCATTGAATATCTCTGGACTTACGAATTATTTAAGCTTAATTTATTATCTCATTTTATTCTCTGCTTTAGTTGTTGTCTTTTTTACAGATCTAAAATATGGAATTATCCCTGATGTAATCCTGCTTTCGTTTGCCATCGTAACCGCTATTTATTTATTCTTGAATTCTAGTTCTTTAATCATAAATCATCTGTTGTCGGCGGGCGGCGCGTGCCTCTTCTTCCTGTTTTTATTTTTAATAACCAAAGGTAAAGGAATGGGTTTTGGGGATGTAAAATTTGCTTTTTTAATGGGTTTAATTTTAGGATTTCCCAAGATTATTGTTAGTTTGTATGTGGCATTCTTGACAGGTGCGATTATCGGGTGCATACTGATTATGTGGAAAAAAAAGAAAGTTTTTGGCACTTCAATTCCATTCGGGCCGTTTTTGGCAATAGGCGTTCTGGTAGCAATTCTTTACGGAGAAATTTTGATTCAAAGTTTCTTTCGTCTGGCTTTACCCTCATAGAACTATTAATAGTAATTGGTGTGGTCGGAATTCTGTCAGTAGCTTTGATTGCTTCTTTGGATCCCGCAGCTCAAATGCAAAAGGCGCGTGACTCCGCAAGAAAATCAGACCTTGGTCAGATTCAAAAAGCTTTGGAGGTTTACTACAATGATTATGGAAGATATCCATCTTCGTTTGAAAACAAGATAATGTCTGAAGGCAATGAAACACCTGCGAGATGGGGAACTTCAGACTGGCAGAGTTATATGGGTACTTTGCCAAAAGATCCGTCATCACCGCAACGAAGTTATGCGTACTCCTCTGCCACTGGAGAATCTTATTATTTATATGCCAGCTTGGAAAGAGGAGAAAAAGATGCGCAGACATGCAGGGATGAAAACGAGACTTATGTGGAGTGTCCAAATGCTCCGGCTGATGGCTGTGGAGAAGGAATAATGTGTAATTATGGAGTTTCAAGTTCAAACGTAAGTCTATGATGAAAATTTTTAACATTCAAAGAAAACAAGATGGTTTTACTTTAATAGAGCTTTTGGTTGTAATTGCTATAATCGGAGTTTTATCCGGCTTATTATTCTCAAATTTTGTTGGAATAAGAGAAAGATCGCGTGACGGAGCACGCAAGTCTGATCTTCGTCAAATCCAAGCTGCTTTAGAGTTATACAGATCTGATCAGGGAGAATACCCTACCGAAGAAGATCTTTCTGCCTGCGGAGGATCTTTAAAAGATCCGAATGACACTGTAATTTATATGCAGAAAATTCCCTGTGATCAATCCGGCGAAAATGTTCCTTATACTTATTTTCCGGATTCAGACAATGTAACCTATACACTAATTGCATGTCTTGAAAATGAAAATGACTCTCAAAAAGCTACGCCGGATGAGTTGACCGATCTCGGCGTAACAAATCCGTGTAATCAGGAAGATAATTTTGCTTATGTTCTTCAAAACCCATGAGACAAAAAGGCTTTACTCTTGTAGAGTTAATGGTTGTAATTAGTATTGCGGCTGTTTTGGGAGCATTAGGCCTTGCAGGATTTGCCAGTTACAATAAAATTCAGCTTCTTCAGACATCAAGTAACGAAGTAGTAACAATGTTGAATTTAGCAAAATCCCGTGCTCAATCGCAAATAAAACCCTCTGACTGCGTTGGTGATTTGGTAGGCTATGGGGTAAAGATTACATCTTTAAGTAAATATACTTTGTTTATTCGCTGTTCTGAAGAGCCGGAAGACGATGAGATTAAAGGGCAAATTAGAACTCTTCCGTCGAAATTAGCATTTAATTCCGATGCTACTTTTTTCTTTCCCGTATTAACTGGTGGAGTTCAACAGGCAGGGCAAGTTATTATTTCTGATCCGGATGGTGATAGTCAGAAGATCATTGAGATTGATTCACTCGGAAGAGTAATTATTGTTGAATAATGATAAAAAAACAACAACGTTTATTTAATTTTCAATCGGGACAAACTCTCTTAGAGATGTTACTCGCCTTTAGCGTTTCAATGTTATCTTTAAGCGCTGTGGCATTGGGTGTGATTACATCTTTGAATAATGCCCAATATACAAAAAACCAGAATTTGGCTAATTCATATGCTCGGGAAGTACTGGATGTAGCCAGGCAAAAAAGAGATTCGGGTTGGGATGAATTTACCTTATATAACGGTACTTATTGTGTTCCTGAAAACAATAAATTTGAATTGTATGATAATTATAATTGTTCTATAGATGGAAAAGTCGGAATTTTTACTAGAAAAATAACGCTATTACACGATAATCAAGGAGAATGCTACCCGTGCGATAATCAAGGATCTCCTGGATGCGAAACAGGATTATTGGCGGGAAGTAAGGCTGTAGTAACGGTTTTGTGGACTGATGGTAAGTGTCAAAGCGGTAACGCCTATTGTCATAAAGTAGAACTTAGCACTTGTTTTTCAAATATTGATCAAAGAGAGAACATTGAAGAAAGAGAAAGAGAATTATGGGAATAATTAAAGCTTTTGAGAAAAAACAGAAAGGATTTACATTAATAGAATTATTAACATCGGTTATAGTCTTAGTTGTTGTCGGGTCAGTTATTATGGGCATAGTGTCTTCTTCCCTTAAAGGCGCAAATAAAACAAACACGATTGAAAATATTAGGCAAAATGGAAATTATGTTCTCAATCAAATATCAAAAGATTTGGAATATGCTTTGCCTTTCGATGGAGAAACTACCGGATTAATTAAAAATAATGGAGAGTGCTGTGATGCGATTTGCAGCCATGTTCTTGCTCCTACCCCTTCTGCACTTGAAACATCATATAATTCAATTGTAGTGAAGTCTTTGAATAGCGATACATTAACAGAATATTATTGTGGTGATGATCCTGATCTTGCCTCTTCAGAAATTATCCTGACAGCTAACGGTATGCCTCTGTTGGATACATCCTTAGTCAATTTGGAAAGTTGTTCTTTCGCGTGTGTTCAGGACAGTATAGTAGCTGCTCCGGTAATAAAAATTAAGTTTAGTCTTGGTTCAAAAACAACAAGTAAGCTTGCCGAAAATAAAATTATCAATCCAATCGTATTTGAAACTTCAGTTGCTTTAAGAAATTATAGAAAATAAGTATTTTTTGGGTTGACACAAGATAATCCTCTTGCTATGCTAAAAGTATTAGTGGAAATATAGGTATGTTTTGCAAAAAACAGAATGGACAAATACTCCTGATAGTAATGTTGGTGGTAATAGTAGCTTCGACTATTGGATTGTCTCTTGCATCAAGAAGCATTACAAGTCTTAGAACTTCAACTGAAGAAGCAGAATCTCAAAAAGCCTTGGCTGCAGCAGAAGCAGGGATAGAGCGGGCATTGCAAGGAAGTGTTCCCATAGCAACCTCAAGCAATAGTTCCAGCAATACCCCCGGATATACTACTCAGGTTGATCAGGTGTTCGGCAACAACTTTTTGATAAATGGCGGAAATATAATTACTAAAGATGAAGGAGCTGATCTTTGGTTGGCTACTTACAATTCCGATCCCAACCTTAATTATGGCGCTCCATGGACAGGTGATCTGTCTATTTATTGGGGTGACTCTTCAGGAGATTGTAAAAATGCAGCTTTGGAAATAATAATTGTATCAGGATCGAAAGATGATCCCACTTCAAAAAGATATGTTTTTGATTCCTGTAGTCAAAGAATTCTTCAAAACGGTTTTGCTCCTCCGCAATCTACTACGCCCGAAAACATAGTTTCCAATGGAATTACCAAGACATTTCCCTATGGGGTAACGATTAGCGTTTCAGACGGTTTGATTGCAAGAATAATACCAATCTATGGAAATGTCTATGCTGGGGTTAAGGGGTCTAGCGCTTTGCCTCTTCAGGGTTATGTTATCACTTCAATTGGAACGTCGGGTCAGGCAAACCGCAAGATTACGGTTTTTAAGGGGTATCCCCAGACTTATCTGCCTTACCTATCATACGGTCTTTTTGTAGCGAATTAGTTTTAAAAGATAATGATATTTAATAAGTCTATCGGTTTAGATATAGGTTTGACATCAATTAAGGCAATCTCTCTATCCCGGCAAAACAATGTTTTTGCTCTGGATAGCTTTAGTGTACTGCCTACTCCACTCAAAGGAATGTTGTCTGAGGCTTCAGCTGATGAGGAGGAAATGGCAACAACTATTAAAAAAACAGTAGAAAATTTAAAGGTTAATACCAAAAATGTAAATATTGCGCTTTCCGATAGTCAGACTTATACCAGAGTTATAGAAATGCCGGTTTTGTCCGATAAGGAATTGTCTTTGGCAATCCGTTGGGAAGCTGAACGCTATATCCCTGTTGCCTTGTCAACAATAACTTTGGTTTGGAATGTGTTAAAACGGCCGGCGGGAAATTCTACTGATGAAAAGATGCAGGTTCTTATGGTAGGAGCACCAACAAATCTTATTAATAAATACCAGAAAATATTAGAAATGGGAGGTCTTACTTTAAATTCTGTGGAAACGGAAACTCTGGCAATAGTCCGAGCTTTAATTACACCCAATTTTCCTTTGACAGCAATTGTAAACATAGGTGCGGTTAGTACTTCTTTGGCAATAGTAAGGAATGGAATTTTAGTTTTAACTTACTCAATACAAACAGGGGGAAATGCAATTAATAGAGCCATAGAGGCTGATTTTGGATTAACTCCTTCCCAATCGGAGGAATATAAAAAAACATATGGATTTTCAAGAGAAGGGGCTGGTCAAAAATTAGGTAAGTCTACAGGGCCAATCCTCTCTTCAATTTTACTTGAGATAAAAAAAGCTTTAGCTTTTTATTCTCAAAAATACAAAGACGATTCTGTGGTTCAGCAGGTATTATTATCTGGAGGTACAGCTAGATTGCAAGGAATAAGCTTATTCTTTGCAGAAAATTTGGGTATAGAAACTGTTATTGCAAATCCGTGGAAAATTCTTGGAGATAAACCCTTGCCTCCCCAGCTTGTTAACAATAATTCTGATTTTACTATTGCATTGGGTCTCGCAATGAGAGATTTATGAGCACAAATATTAATCTTCTCTTGCTCAAAGAAGAAGAATTGTCTAGGAAAAAGAAAAAAATTAAAATCCTTAATAATATTGCATTTGGAGCTTTGTTGGGAGTTGGGCTCCTTTCTGTTAGTATTTTTCTCATATCTCAATTTATTGTTTCTTCATCCATACAAAAGAATCAAAAAGAAATGGAAGAATTAATTGCCAAATATCAATATCAGCAAGCTAGTCTTTATGTTCTGAATGATAGAGTAGAAAGTATTCTTAAAATTCTAAAAACAAGGAAAGATCTTTCAAAAGTAGCAAGTACTTTATTAGTCAAAGTTCCGAACAACTTTTCTATAGAAAATTTCGAAGTAGATAATAAATCAGTTATTGTTACCGGACAATCAAAGTCTCTTTTTGCGATTGGAAAATTTATAGATGACTTAACAAATATGGTTCGTGAAAAAGAATCAATCAAATCTCTGGTTCTTAATTCGCTTGCTTTAGATGTGGGTAAAAATGTTTATCGGGTTTCATTAAAATCAGAACTTTAATATGAGCGAAAAAGTAAATACGGACTTAAATTCTTTAAAATTAATTTTTAACAAAAATAGAATATATATTTTCCCAATAGTTGTGGTGTTAATTTCTATTATTCTCTTTTTCCAGTTTATAATTCCTCAATTTAAAGGATTAATGTCTATAATAAAAGACTCTAATGAAATATCCTCGCAACTTAAGATACAAAAAGCAAATGCAACTGTGCTTTCCAATATTAGCGAAGAGGTTCTTGCTTCACAGCTTACAACGCTAAATTTAGCATTGCCGGCAAGTAAAGATTTTATCGGAATATTAAATTCTATTTATTCTTCTGCCCAAAAAACAGGGGTTAGTCTCGGGAGTTTTTCATTTGATGTAGGTGATTTGTCTAAAACAGAAACAGGCAAGGAATTTCCTGTTGCTAAATTATCAATACCGGTAAAATCAGGTGTAAAAGAAATAAACAATTTTGTTGGCTTAATAAGCGAAACATTTCCCTTGTCGGAAATTAATCTAATTAAAATGGGAAATACTTCTTCGGTGGTAAATTTATCCTTTTTTTATAAACCAGTTGACGAATCTGGTTATAAAGTTAATGCTCGTGTGAAGCCTATTTCTCAAAAAGCATTAGATTTAATAAATCAATTGGATGAATTCGGAAGTGCGCCTGCTTTTTCAGAAACCCCAACTCCATCAGCCACACCATCGGCTACCCCGTCATCTACGCCTGTGCCCTCGTTACCTGTTGCTACGCCTTCAATTACTCAATAGGTCCGGACGAAGCTTTCTGGTTAATTTAAGTGAGGTTTCAGCACGCCATAGGGCTATTTTTTTATGATCTCCGCTTAAGAGTATTGATGGGACACTAAGGTTTTTATAGATGTTTGGTTTCGTATATTGCGGATATTCAAGTAATGACGGAAAAGATTCAGCGGATGTAACTCCTTCTTTCAAAACCCCTTTTAACAATCTTATTACAGCATCTGTTACGATCATTGCCGGAATTTCTCCACCCGTTGTTATAAAATCTCCAATTGATATTTTTCCATCTATCAATTTTTTTGCTCTTTCGTCAACCCCTTCGTAGTGGCCGCAAATAAGGATTAAATGCTTGAGTTTTGTTAGTTCTAAAGCTCTCTTTTGATTGAAAGTTTTTCCATGCGGATCTAAGAGAATAATTTTCTGTTCTTTTTTGTTCAGACTATTATCTTTCGTGTGTAAAATTGCTTTTTCAAGAACATCAACTCTCAAAATCATACCATGTCCTCCTCCGTATGGCTTATCATCTACGGTTTTATGCTTTCCAATACCGAAATCTCTAATGTTTACAAAATTTATATCAACTATTTTCTTTCCTTTTGCATTTTTAATAATAGAATGATCAAAAGGCCCTGTAAACATTTCGGGGAAAAGAGTGAGAATTGATATCTTCATCTTGAGCCTATGTGGTGCTTTCGGAAAGAGCTATGTTTATTTTTTTATTTTGTTTTATTGCTGCGATTTTTACAACGTTTCTGATAGCTCTTATAACTTTTCCATTTTTTCCAATCACCTTGCCCATGTCTGCAGGGGCAACTGATATTGTAAAATTTATTATTCCCTGATCTTCCTGTTCGTCAATTTTTATTTCTTCTGGATTGTCTACAATTTGAGAGAGAATGTATTCCAACGCCTTTTTCATAAATAAATTATTTGTTTACAATTTTTTCTACGGTTGCACTTGGTTTTGCTCCTTTAGATATCCAATATTTATATCTTTCTTTGTTGATTACTTTATTTTCACTCTTTTCTCTTTTTTCGTACCAGCCAAGCGTTTCTATCGGTTGTCCATCGCGTCTGTATCTTTTTTCTGTTACCACGACACGATATTTACCCTCACCGCGTTTTCCTGTTTTTGATAATCTTATTACGACTGACATAAGGAGTATTGTAGCATTTTTATAGCTTTCCCTCAAGAGCAATTTTAGCCGCAGACTCTTCGGCTATTTGCTTTGATTTGCCTGTTCCCTCTCCCAGTTTTTTCCCATTAACAAAAACTCCCACCTTGAAAGTTTTAGAGTGAGCAGGTCCAGACTCTTCTAAAACTTTATATACGGGTGAACCTTGTTTTCCGGCTTGAATTTTCTCCTGGAATAAGCTCTTCGGGTCTTTGAACGCCTTTTTGCTGGCTAATTCCTGTATTTTTGCAAACAAAACACTGCTTAAGAATTTGGTTGTGTTTGCCATCCCCTGGTCTAAAAAAAGAGCCCCAACATATGCCTCAAAACTATTTTCAAGGAGAGTTGCGCTTTCCCGTCCCTTTGATTCCTCTTCTCCTCTGGAAAGTTTTAGAAGTTGTCCCATATTTAGTTTCCTTGCGATTTCAGACAAACTTTTTGTATTAACCATGAGAGATCTTAAATTTGTCAAATCACCTTCATTAAAATCAGGATATTTGTTATATAGATAATCTGAAATTACAAAAGAAATAATACTATCTCCTAGAAATTCCAAACGTTCATTTGAGGTAATTTTGAGCTTTGCTTCATTTAAGTAAGATCTGTGTGTAAAAGCTTCTTCAAAAAGTTTTCTATTTTTTAATACAGGTAATTTCATATTTTGATCCTACTTCGCTTAAGGCTTCGTAGGATTTCATTGATATTTAATATTCCCTAGTGCGCCGTTCACAAAAGAGGGACTTGAATCTCCTCCATATTCTTTGGCGAGTTCAACAGCCTCGTCAATAATAACTTTGGGCGGTTGCGTTTTTTCAACTAATAGTTCAAAAATAGCAAGTCTTAATATTGCCAAGTCAACTTTATTTATT
>Ga0172381_10001634_pt1 | contig 25875 bp, 33 predicted proteins | sample Leawel6488metaG_FD_119754 | JGI IMG/M metagenome (GOLD analysis project Ga0172381, IMG submission 119754) | Leachate microbial communities from a municipal landfill in Southern Ontario, Canada - Leachate well 64-88 metaG | ecosystem: Engineered > Solid waste > Landfill > Unclassified | place... | reverse complement strand
TTTATAGCCCTTCTAGTTGCATTCTTTCGTAACTATTTAACTCGCCACACTTCTTAATTTCTTGTAATTCCGCAATCTTTTCTTGCTCTGATTTTGTTTCTAAATTTTTCTTTGCGGTATTAACTTTATTTATTAAATACGTTTTAAATTTTTTAAAATAATCAACGGTATCTTCTAAATGAGAAATCATCATATTTCCTAGTTCCCTAGTTGTTTTCATAACAAAAACATTCTTTATAGTGTCATATAAACTAGTATTGTGAGCATTTATAAGTTTATTAGTTAATCTGTCATACGCGCGAGTGCTTTTTGCCGCGGTCTTATCATATTTATTTATTTTTTGCTCTGCTTTTTTAATAATTTTTTCATTTTCGGCGAGCCAATTTTTACATTCATTAATTATTGCTTCTCTACTTGTGGCATACTCATTTAATTTATTATTATGCTTATCTATAGAGTTAATAACTGGAGTGTAATATTCTTCACAATTAACATCTTTGATCATCACAATACAATCTGGTCTTAAGTCAGAATTAAAATATTGAGTCTCTAATTTTTCAATATTAGCAATATAATTATACTCAAAAGACATATCTTTTAGGGTGTTTGATTTAATATAATTTGAGACGGTATTATATTCTATTTCATTTAATTGTTTTATAAAATAATCCTTAAATTTGTTAAGTAATTTTATGTTGGAATCCATTTGTCCTGAAAATATATCATGCATAATAGGAGGTTTACAAAAAAAGTTTTCCAAACTCGTCATATCATTTAATTTATCAATATCAATTTTTTTCATATTAACACCTCTTTTTTTTATATGTAACATTATTTACTAAAATTGTCAATATCAATATTTAAACTTAAAAAACAGAAAAAATATGTTTTAATTCTTTTCTATATCATAAATAAAAAAGTATGGTGCTCTTCCAAAAGAAACACATACACTTGTATTTTTATTATTTTCACCAACCGATATTGCTATTTTCATATTCCATCTCTTTTTAAAAATTGTTTCCTCGTCTACATCTTTGACACATTTCTCTATTCCTAAAATTAATTCCTTTATTACAAAGAATATATTTTCCACCTTCAATAATCAAGTTTTTACCATTAACTAAACTATCTGCAAGTTTTTTCCTAGCAGAACTATAAATGCTTTGCACTGATGTTCTTGCGACATTCATTTGCTCAGCGCAATCTTCTTGTTTAAAATCTTCCAAATCAATAAGACGAATAGTTTCATATTCTTCAACAGCCATAACTATGAAACTATTTTCGTCTATATTGCTTGATAATGGGCCAAATTGATTAATTTTAGGAAGGGAACATACATTTCTCCATTTCATTGGTCTTGGCATAAGTTTTCTCCTTAGTCATTAGTTGTTACTTAATTTTTCATTTATGTTTTTTAATCTTTCTTCTAGTATTCTTTTTTCTTCTAATAAATTTTCTTTATTTGAACAATTTTTAGCAGTGGGAGTGTTGTTGTAAATATTAGAATTAAAACAATTACCCAAACCTCTTCCAGTTCTTGATCCTGTTCCCATAGGTCCAGTTCCATTTCTTCTTGGCATAATAGTATCCTCCTTTATTTAGTTTATGACATTTGTCAATAACATATTATAATGGTTTTAGACATATGTCAACAAATATTATGTAAATTAAAAAAAATATTTAGAATACAAACATATTTTAAATATTTTTTATTTATATTATTAAAATTTATTTACATTAAAACTTTTATTAATTATATCTGCTGTTTTATCGAAGTATGTTTTATCTACTGAATTGTAATTGCGGATTGTGGTACTTACTTCTTTATGCCCAAGTAACATTTGTGTTGTTTTTGGGTTACATTTTGTTCAAACATAATGTTTAAGTAGGTTTGTCTAAATATTTATCGCATTATTTAATAATTGTAGCAAATTTTACTTAAGTTTTATAAACTTGAATGATAAAGTAATATCTTTTTCTTGAACAAATATCAAAAATATGCTAATATAATATTAATAGAAAAGGTGAATTATGAAAAAATATTTTAGTTTAATTTTTATTATTTTATTTCTGTTTATTTCTTTGTTAGGTGGTTGTATCCGTGAAGTATCTGCCCCTATGACTTTTACAACTACATACCCGGAAAATTTTAGAATTATTGTAAGAGTAAATACCGACACGGATTTTAGCGAACATATTTTTGCCGTTTCAAATGGTGTCTACTATTATAAATATCAGGAATATACAGAAAATTTTGAAAACATAGATTCAACAACATATCAATATGTAGGTATTAAATCTGGAACTGATTTCATAACTTATGATTACAGTGATTCAAATGGGTGGTACATTTATAATTATCCAGTTTTTGCCGGTTGTTGGGAATATTTAAACACATATTGTTCAATATATCCTAACTTTGTTTTTACAGAATCTCAAAAGCAACCTGATAGTACTGTAAATGGAACATTATGTTACACATTTAATGTTAACGGTATAATATATAATATTTCACAAGATCAATATCAAATTGAATGGGCTTTTTATACAGAACCAAATCATAGTTATGTTTTAAAATATGAAGTTCAATCTTTCACCACGACAAATTGTTTTAGTGGGGTTCCAACATATAACTTACCAAGTGCTTAATTAAATTTTGGTAATGCCTCAAAGATAAGTCTAATGACAGAGAACAATAAAACACAGCCCACACTAGTATACTCAAAGTGGGCTTTTTATATTTGTAACATTTTTTGTATAGTTAAATAAATTTTACTATAAATAAGTTTAACAATTTGACAGATAATATATTTAAGAATAAACTTTACAAGAGGAAAAGTTATGAAAAAAAATGATGATGTGGAGTTACCAAAGCAAACAAGCGAACCTATTGTAACAGTAGATAATGGGTCTAAAAAAACTATTCCGAAAGATGCTGGCGTTATAAAACTAGCAGATATATTTTTTATTTTGTCCACATTGGGGCTTGGTTTTGCTTTATTCACACTTTTTTCTTTTATTGGAATAGCATTATATTATTTACTTTTAATTGTATTGCTTCTTGTAACACTTTTTACTTTAATTGTAAAAATTAAACCATGGTTTCAAAAGGGAGAAATTATACTAAATATAATAGAATCAATTTCCCCATATCAGCCATATGTAATAATCACAAGCATCGCATTTTCTTTATCGGCGTTATTAATTTATATTTTTAAAAAAAATTATAGTGGTAAGACTGGAAGAATAGTTAAAACGAGCATTATTCTCTTTGTAGAAATAATAATTGCAATTTTTATATACTATATTGTAATCGGTAAATAAAAAATAAAGCCACGATTTTATTCGTGGATTTATTTCTAATTATCTATGCTATTTGCGTTATATTTAAGATAGCGGTTGGCGCTCCAATAGCAGAAATTGTTGCTCCTGCCGCCGTTGGCATTAAAGTAATAATGTTACCGGCAGTTAAAGAAACTATTGTACTAGAAGATGTGCCCGCTGCTACACTTAATGCTCTTTCTGTTCCAACTACACCTACGCCATTTACTGCAATAAAAATATTATTGCCAGCGGCCGCATTAGGAACGGTATTAACACCATAACCAATAAGATAAGTTCCTGTTGTTGGAATTACTATACTACTACCTGCCAGTGCTAAATTGCTTGCGGTTATTGTGGTTGTAAGTGCAACTGGTATGCCAGTAGTTATTATTTGTTCCAAAGGATTGTAAAAACTTCCATAAGTGTTAAACGCCGGACCAGCAGGACCCTGCGGACCTGTTGCACCAGTCGGTCCTTGTGGACCTGTTGCACCAGTCGGTCCTTGTGGACCTGTTGCACCAGTTGGTCCTTGTGGACCTGTTGCACCAGTTGGACCAATTGGTCCTTGTGGTCCTCTTGGTCCCGGAATAAAGACTGGACAACAACAATCATTTGACATACACATATTAAATTCTCCTTTTCCAATTACATAGCAAAGTTTGCTATGTAAATAAAAAGGATTACTATTGTCCTATTTCATTTTATGTAATGAATAATATCTATGTTAATAATAAATATTAAGTGGCATATTACATCTCTTGACTAAATAGTATCAATTTTATTTGATTAATTTACTTTTAATATGATAGTATTTATTGATTGTGTTAATTCGCTTATAAAAAACAAGAATGTTTTACAAAGGAATAAAAATGGAAATTTTAATTTTGTGTTTAAGTATATTTTTTTGCCGAATACTAGATGTATCACTTGGCGTTGCCCGCACAATTTTATCGGTAAAAGGCAAATCATTTTCTGCTTCTATTATCGGTTTTATAGAAGTTTTAATTTGGTTTTTGATTGTTAAAAACGCACTGAATTCGAATATTGGTGGCATATATGTAGCACTAGCGTATGCATCTGGTTTTGCAACCGGTACACTTATTGGTGGCTATTTATCTTCAAAATTTATTAAAACAAAAATTAATGTGCAAATAATTACATCTAGCAGAAATGCAAATATTTTAAAAATAATAAGCGAAAATGGATTTCCGGCAACCATTATAAACGCATCGGGCATTATAAATGATGATAGTGATAGATATATGCTGGTTATTGAAATTCAAAGTTGTGATTTTAAAAAATTAAAAAACCTAATTTTATCATTAGATAAACATGCCTTTATATTTGTAAGCGAATTAACACAATCAATAAATGGATATACTCACATAGGTAAATAAAATTAATAAATTAATATATACAACAAATCTATATTACTAACATATAATGAGTTAGAAATCTCATTAATCTCTGTATTGTAAAAATTATTTGATAAATTAAGTTACATAGCATAATAAATATAATTTGCTATGTAATTTAAATTTATATATTAAAATAATATAAATAAAGGATAAAAATATGGATTCTAATAATTATTTTAGTAGTTGTTGCAGGTCTGCACCAACTTCCTGTCCGCACTCCTGTCCGCACTCCTGTCAGTCCCCTTGTCCACGATGTCCGCCACGATGTCCGCCTTGTTATTGTCCGTCACCACCTCCACCACCGCCAATAGCCCAAGTAAACGCGGTGCAAGTACAACTTCAAGGTTCAAGTGCTGGATCGGTTTTAAATAACACAAATGTAATTTTTGATACTATAATACTTGATGCCGCAAATTATATAAGTTACGATATTACAACTGGGATTTTTACAATTAGCACACCAGGTAAATATCTTGTTCATTGGTGGATAAACACCGATGGTGCCGAAGGACAATTAAGCGTAATTTTTAAAGCAGAAATTGGAGCAACAGCAATAGCCGCTTCATCATCTGAACCTAGCACAGCACTACAATTATATGGTCAAGGATTGTTTGAGGTCGGTAGCGTTCCAGTTTTACTATCACTTGTTAACCGAACGGGTGCTACGGTAGTTTACGGAACAGCCACTGTTCAAGCCGATCTAGTAGTATTTAAACTATAATTTAAGGAGCAAATTATGGAAAATGTATTGTATATTCAAAAAACAACAGCGGGTAATATTGCACAATCTGGCAATGTAATTTTTGATAATGTTATATTAAATAGCGGAACTATGGTATACAATGCTATAAACGGTGAAATAACCTTTAATACTATCGGCAAATATTATGTTAATTGGTGGGTTTCTACCCAAAATGTTAGCAATAGTTTAAACTCCGCTTTCTCCCTAGTATCATCAAATGGTGTGAGTTTAGTTGGCAATTCACCAATAAAATTAAACTCGTTTACCGGAATGGGTGTAATTAATGTTACTGTGGCCCCAGTTACAGCACGACTTATTAATACTGCAAGTGGCACGGCATATTTATCTTCCAATGTACCAATCAAAGCGATGTTATCTGCCATAATGTTTATTGATAGTGGTTCAAGCGATACAATGTATAATTTTCAAATAATGCAACTTGCTAATGTGCTTTCACAAATAATAGTATCTTACTCTGAAAATGTAATTTCTGTTTTCGTAAGGGGATTGTATTATATAACAGGAAACCCTGAATCGCTTTATTCTTCCCCAAGTGGACCTGGACTTTTTATTGTAAACGAAGAAGGTGATATCCAAGCAATTCCTCTTAATATGATAACTGCGGTTTACGCGGGAGATGCTTCCGTATATGACCCTTCAATTTCATATCTTTCACCTCCTGCACTTATGCCTTCGGGGTGGGATACAAATGTAATAACTTCTGTTTATCAATATTTGCCTGTTGGCACAGCAGCGAGTGTCTATTTTAGCATAGGAAACTCACGTAATGGCTATGTTTATAAAGATGAATATGGTATGTTGGTTGTAACAAGTGACCTAGATGGTAATGAACCAACATTCATACCCGCAACAGAAGCATCAATAATTATTACAACAATACCGGATTTAAAAAAAGCAAAAAATATTGGCCTTAAAAAAACCGATTTAAAATAATATAATATAAAACTATTTGCTATTGTGCAGTATTGTAGTATAAGAAAATGCCTAATTGTAGGCATTTCTTATACTATTTTGCATATTTATATTATTTTTAATTTTGTTTGCAAAACAATGTTGCTTTTTACAATTTTTTGGTATAATATGCACATATAGTACAAAAGGAGTTTAATTATGTTTATTGAAAATTTAACAAAAAAAGATATCGTAAAGTTTTATAAACAATGTAAGGTGCCAGTATTAGACATATACCCTTTTGACAGAGATTTACAACAAACTTATGGCTTCGGCTATTGCGTAATAAATTGCAAGAAAAAATTAGGACAAAATATATATGACTTAATGATAAACGGAAATATATCATATGTAACTGACTATAATTTATATTTTAATAATAATATGGCAAATAGTGAGTACGCCCATATTCAAAAAAAATGGACAATTTTTATGTTTGAGCAACTTTTAAAGAATTTTGGTCCTGAATACGCAACAAAATATCAACATTCTTTTGTAGATTATACCGAACAAGTTAAACAGAGTGCATTAAAAGCAAAATACGTTGCCACCCAAGAACAAGGCGAATAATTCACAAAAAAGTCATTATAGAAAATGATGGCCTTTGTTTATTTTTTTATTAAAACTATTTAATTAGTGATTTCATTTTTTCGGCGATCATATCAATTGCTTTTTTTGGGCATAAACGATATAAAAAATCCATAAATCTTGAATCGCCACCTACAATAATGCGTAACTTATTCTTTTCTATTCCTTCAACAATTATTTGTGCGGCCTTTACAGCAGTTGTCATTTTAAATGATTTTACATTACCTTTAATAGGTTTCATTTCTACATTTGAATTCTTTGTAATGTTAGTTGCAACGGCACCAGGTAAAATAATACTAACTCTTACATTTGTATCCTTTAATTCGGCATATAGACCCTCTGTCATCAACTTTACAGCAGCCTTAGATGCACCATATATTGATTGACCGGGTACCGGCAAAAACCCGCCCATACTAGAAACATTGGCTACATAGGTCATCGTTTCTTTTTTAATTAAATGCGGTAAAAAGGACTTTACCATATATAGTGTACCATAAAAGTTTATGTTCATAACGCGTTCTATCTGTTCATACTTTAATTCATTAACAGAAATAAATGGCTGAATAATTCCCGCTACATTAATAACTCCGTCAATTGCATTGTGTGCCTTTAAAACCAAATCTGGAAGTGCCTCTACTGCACTTTTATTTGTAATATCTACTTTGTGAAGCGTTAGAAATTTTCCATTTTCTTTTGCAAGCGACATAGTTTGATTTAAGCCATCTTCACTTATATCGATAGCGGCAACGCTAGCACCACTATTTAGTAATAACAGTACAACTTCGCGTCCTATTCCGTTTCCGCCACCAGTAACCGCAAATACTTTATTTTGAAACTCCATATTAAATCCTCCTATAAAAAGATTACATTAATACTTATAGTACATTTTTTTAAAATTGTAAAATTAAATTTGTGTTTAATAAATAAAAAACAGCAATTATTATAATTACTTTTTAAATTTTAATAACATTTCTTTGTCTTCGGCGGATACCCTAAAACTATCACGACATTTTTGTACTGCTTTATTAATCGTAAATCTATTTAATTTGTGAGTTTGTAAAAACTCTAATGTTTTTTCTGGTGCTTTTGTAAAACATTCTGCAACAAGCCAAGCGTTTATCATATTAACATAGTAATGCGTTTCGGCTTCAAACCCGTTTAAAATTTCAAATATTTGTGGCAAATACAAACTATCATCAATAAATTTAAACAAAATTCTTAATCCAATTCTTCTAGTAAATGGTTTATCTGCTTTAACAAATTTTTTGGATAAAGCAAAAAACTTTTCTTTATTCGTTTCATTTATCATTTTAAAATCTAGTAAATCACATGATGCCCAGTTATCTACTTTTTCCGAATATGACAATAAATATTTTACCATTAAATCAAAGTCTTTTATTTTCATTATCAAACTTCCGTTTACGGCGGAATTTTCATAATATTGCCATAAGTTTAAATTTAATAATTCTAAAAAATTGCCACTAGCAATTTGTTTTACTATTTCATTTATTTTTGGTGTTGGAATCGCCAAAACTGGCATGGCGGTATTTAATATTCTTGTTGCCCATTCCGCTTTTTCGGTGTTGCCGCAACCTATTAAAAATTTTTGAAAGTCTTTGCCATCTTCTATTGTCCAGTGCTGTTTACTTAATTCCATATTTATTCCTTTATTTTAATATAAATAATTATAGCAAAAGACATTATACATTGTAAAATAGTTTATAATTAATTTAAATCATTTAATAAAGTACGGTGCATGTCTATTTTTCCAGCTAAATAAGTGACTTTTATATTTTATATAGTAATTTTGATATGCAATGTACACACTGTCGCTTTTGCAGTCATCTGGCACAATTTGCGGGAAAGGTGTAAGTCCCTTACTTTCTAAATTTGGAATAGGCATATTTTGTACAATTATCTTACATTTGTGAGTTTTGTTATATCGATATTCATATTCTCTAATTAATTGGTCAGTCATATCTTTTAGCCAAATCCAGTTTTGTAAACTTTCTCTAACCCACTTACTTGCGGGGTGGTTTTTATAACACAATCCATAAATATTAGACGGAATATAATCAGTATAATAAAAAGCACCACAAAGTAATAGCGTGTATTCTAAAATCATTTTAACAACATGCCTATCTACATAATATTGGGCGTTTTTTTCTTTATTTTCATCTAACACAAAAATATTCATATAATACCCTTTGTATTATTTAATATTTTTATGCTTTTAAAAAATTTATTTAAAAGGCTTTTTTGTTTTTGCTTTCTTTGTAGTCTTCTATTATATTTTTGATTTCCCTATAACTATCGTATGGTGCTACAATGTGTGCAAATTTATAATTGCTTACACCACCATTGCTACTTGATACCATAGGGCTTGCCATACTGCCAAATGTGATACTGCCAGTGTTTTTCTTTAATAATTTGTCAAGTAAACTTACATAAACATTAATCGCACCAATCATAGCCATATCTAAACTTTTGTAATCTACACCAAATACCCCAGTTCTTATGATAAGGCGTTTATTTGTGTAAGCATAGTATAAATTACTATAATAAATACTAGTAAATAATAATGCAACAACTAAAATAAATGCTAGTGCTAATAATGTAATAGGAACTATTATTTGAACGTTAACACCACTAGACAGCATTCCTATTAGCGGTGTCGCAACAATCCAAATAAGCACAAAAAAAGTCAACAAAATTGAAGATAAGAATAATTTTGCTTTATTTGGTTTAAAGGTTCTAATAATTACCTCATCTTTATCTAAAATATTAGTAAAAATTTCTTCCATTTTTTTATTCCCCTTGTTACTAGATTTATCAGGTAAGTTTAAATTTATTTATTGCATTTGTCAAATATTCAATTACATTCTATCTTTAATTAATTTTTCTATTTGTGTAACGGTTAATAGCCTGCCCGTTGACACTACTTTACCATCAATTACTAATGCTGGCGTGAACATTACCCCATAACTCATTATTTGATTAATGTCTTTAATGTGTTCTACCGCTTCTTTAATTCCACAATTATGTGCTGCATACACAGCATTTTCATAATTTTGAATCGATTTATTGCAACAACCACCCAGTGCTAAAATTTTCATATCTTTTCTCCCTTTTTATATAAATAAGAAATTTAGTGCATTAAATAAGTAGCCTATTATAATTATTCCTAAAACCACAATTCCAATAAAGGTCCATAATAATCTAGGCTTAATGGCTTTTCGTAGCATTATTAAACTTGGTACGCTTAAAGCGGTAACGCTCATCATAAATGATAATATTGTCCCTACTCCAACGCCTTTACTAAACAATGCCTCCGCTACTGGTATTGTGCCAAATATATCGGCATATATTGGCGTTCCAACAACTGTTGCAATTAGAACAGAAAATGGATTATTTATTCCAAGAATCGATTGTATCCATTCGGTTGGTATCCAATTGTGAATAATAGAACCAATTAGTACGCCAATTAGTATAAAAAGCCAAACTTTTTTTAAAGTATTATACACTTGCTCTTTTGCGTATGTAATTCTTTCTTTTTTTGTAATGGTTTCTTGCTGTAAATCAACATTGCTACCAGCAGTAACAAAATCTTCTACATATTTTCCAGCCCCAGATTTTTCTATAAATGTTCCACCTATAACCGCCAGCACTAATCCAACAAAAACATACGCAATCGCAAACGGAAAACCGAATATACTAGCAAGTAATATTAATGCCCCTAAGTCAACAAGCGGACTAGAAATTAAAAATGAAAATGTAACACCGCTACTTATCCCCGCTCTTGTAAACCCTATAAAAATTGGAATAGAAGAACAACTACAAAAAGGCGTAACCGTACCTAGTAATGCGCCAACAATATTTGCTTTTATGCCAGTAAATTTTGATAGTATTTTTTTTGTTCTTTCTGGCGGAAAGTAACTTTGAATATAAGATATTATAAAAATAAGTAAACAAAGCAAAAACATTATTTTTATCGTATCATAAATAAAAAATTGTAAACTTAATCCCCATCGGCTTATTAAAAAGTCGTTTCCAAAAATGCCACCTAACGCAAAGCCTATTAAACTATTTAGCCACTGCATACCTAATACTTGATAACTAAAAAAATTAAATATATCTTTTACTACTTCCCACCCAAAGATTAAGCCAATAAAAGCATTTATAAAAATAATTGCAAATAATATGCCTAAAAAAATTGCTAATTTTTTATGTTTTTTAAACCAATTTGACATTTTAAACCTCTACCTAATTTTAATAATCGCAACATTTTATATTTTTGCTAAAATAGTTTTGCAATTCCGATAGTTTTTTCATATTTAATGTGTAATTATTCCAAATACCATTTTTTTCTTTAAATACCAAACCGCTATCCTCTAATAAATTCATATGATAACTTAGTGTCGGTTGGGTGATATTAAATTTTTCTAAAATTTTACACGCACAAAGTGTCCTTTGTTTTAATAAGTCAACTATCTTTAATCTAGTTTCATCGGAAAGTACTTTGAATAAATGTGCCTGTTCTTTACAATCCATAAACTTCTCCTTATATAGATAATTATCTATATGTTAGCACTTACAAAAATGTTACGCAACTCTTTTATTTTATATATAATTATAATCTAGACTAGATGTCAAAATAATTGCGGTCTTTTATAAAAATATATTTTTGAATATGGTGATATACTAATATAGATAATGCTCTTTACTTTTTGCAATAAGTAATTTGTTGCAATAAAATGGACGATATGTTAATATGTAAAGCATAATCAATTTATAAAGGTAATATTATATGGAAACTCTTAAATTAGTTATATACAGCGGAATTGCCGGAATTATTGGAACTGGTATTGGCGGTTTAATTGGAATATTTTTAGGTAAAAAAAGCATTCGCACAGTCAGCATTATATTGGCTTTCGCTGGTGGTATTATGATAAGTATTTCTGTTTTTGATCTAATACCCGAATCCTATATGCTAGGTGGAACTTATATTACGGTTTTTGGAGTGCTAGTTGGGATACTATTAATTAGCGCATTAAATTATTGGCTGGATAAAATTACACAGAAAAAAGATTCAAAGGTGCGAATTCATAGCACATTAGAAAGTTTATATCATGAAGAAGAGATTATTAATAATAAACAAAATAATACAAAATTACTTAAACTAGGCTCTATAATGTTGCTTGCTATTGCGTTACACAATTTTCCAGAAGGTATGGCAATAGGTTCGTCAGGTTCTATTAATACAAATTTAGGACTTACGCTTGCAATATTATTAGCGTTACACAATATTCCTGAGGGCATGGCGATGTCGGTTCCGCTTATTGCTGGTGGGCTTACAAGATTAAAAACAATTATGCTTGTTTTAGTAGCTGGTGCTATTACTATTTTAGGCGGGCTGTTTGGTGCGTATATTGGTAATATTGGCGGAAATGTTACCGCACTAGCCGTGTCTTTTGCCGCAGGTGCTATGCTTTATGTTACATTCTGCGAAATTATTCCGCAATCAATCTTAATGGAAAAGGGCAAATTATCTATGTTGGTTTTAGTTTTAGGAATTTTAGCGGGATTCACCATAACTAACGCTTTATAAATTTATTCAAATACACATCGTTTTACGTTAAAACGACTTCAAAATTAAATACAATTAAAATATCTTTTGCTTTTAAATTTAATTTTTTAATTTAAAAATTTTTTGAAATAATTATTCGATTTTATGCGTACATTTTTTGTACAAAAGTCGTTCATTATGTACAAAAATGTAATATTAATGACTATTCTATTGTTCTAAGCATTACCGTATGATATAATTTATATGAATAAAGTATTACTTGATATGGAGATACTATGCACGAAGACCTTAAAAAAATTATTGCATGTAGCGAAAATTATTTTGAAATAATCACAGAATACAATTCGCGTGCAAAAAAAATTTACAAAAACGAAAGGCAATTAAGTAAATTGTTCATTTATTCTATTGAAAAAATATTGGCAAAAAAAAGTTATGAAACTGATGTTCATTCAAAACATATGACCAGCCTAGCAAAAAGATTGGGGGTAATATTAAATTTAGCAACCTCAGAAATTAAAACTTTATCTTTAATTGCAAAATTTCATGATATAGGTAAAATTAACATAAGTTCATCAATTTTAAATAAACCTGATAAATTAAATGTTGAAGAATGGAAAGAAATAAAATTACATTCTAAACATTCATTTGATATTGTTAATTCTGTGGAAGAGTATAAGTATATTGCCAATGATATTTTACATCATCATGAACGCTTTGATGGAACTGGCTATCCTGATGGATTAACAGGTAAAGATATACCTTTATTTTCAAGAATAATTGCAGTTCTTGATACATACGATGTGCTAGTAAGCGGTAGAATATATAAGCCTGCTGTTTCCAAAATAGAAGCAATTCAGGAAATAAAAAGATGCTCCGGAACACAATTTGACCCTTCAATTGTTAAAATATTTTTGGAAGTCTGTGCAAAATCTGGCATTATTCCAAAAGCCGAACAAACTCTTGAATTAATGTAATTTGTAATTAACGTTAAAAAAATATCTAATCTTCAAGTCCTGCCAAGTAATCAATTTTTACTGAATAATAATTGGCAATAGAAATCAGACTTGTTAAAGTTGGCTCTCGCAAATCATTTTCCCATAAACTAATAATGCCTTTGCTTACATTCAAACATTTAGCAAGTTCTATTTGCCCAATGTTTTTTTCTAATCTTAATTCTTTTAACCGTTTTCCAAAACTTGTTTTCATATTTTTATTATCTTACAAGTGTAAGAAAAATACTTGACTTCTTACTATTGTAAGATATATAATGTAATATAATTTATAAGGAGTAGATGTTATGATAGAACAAAAAAATAGAGATATAATAAATTATTTGAGTAAATATCTTCCATCTGACAAATTATATTTGGTCAAAAATTCTTTAAAAGATGCATCTGATAACACATATGAAAGTATAATGAAAATTAAATTTCATAAACCAGCAAATATTGCATTGTTGTCCATATTCTTTGGTGGATTAGCATTAGATAGATTTGTAATGGGCGACGTAGGACTTGCATTTGCAAAGTTAATTCTAGGAATTACTACCTTTGGGCTTTGGTGGTTTATTGACATATTTTGTAGTTATAAACGGGCAAGAGAAATTAATTTAAATAAAGTGTTGGTCAGTATAATATAAAATATAAATAATATAAAAAATGCAAATTTTATTAAAAAATTGCATTTTTTATATTATTTTGTTGTTTTTTTGAATTTTTTATTATATTTTCATATAAAATAATCAACTATTATAATTTCTGTGTTTGCAATTTCCATACAACATTGTTAACAGTCGTATGCTTTCTAATCTTTCTTTTAATACGGAAGATAATTGTGCCTTTGCAATTTTATTATCGGTTTTGGTGTAAAGGTTAAATAAATGTTCAATTAAAATTGCTTCGGTATTTTGTGCAATCTTTATAGCCTCACAATAATTAGGAAGGTTTATTGTTTCACTTTGCTTTTCTTCTATTACGGTTCCGGTGATTTCACAGCAGACTATACTACTGCTTTTAATATTATTACCGGTTTTTTCAATTAATGCATTTAATACAATATCTTGCGTAATCGATGGCGAGCATTTTTTTAAAAATTCATAAATTTTTGACTGCTTATGTAAATTAATTAAAATATTATCAATTATTACTTTTTGAGTTAAACGTAAGTTTTCGGTAACACATACATTAGAATTTTCTTGCGTTGACACAGTTTTATTATTTAAGTCGTTTTTATATGCCTGTGCAAGTTTTTCAATGTTTCCGCCTGAACTTAAATCTACTTCATCATTATAATTACTGTCTTGCACTTATTAACACTCCTCAATAAAAATTATATGTATATATTTATGATAGGAGTGATTTTAATGTTAAAAAACCGCTAGTTTAAAACAATGTACAAATTTCATTGGTACATAATTTTGGTAAAATAATAAATTAAAGTACCTTGCGGTCCTCAAATGCTCTATTCAAAGTTACTTCATCGGCATATTCTAAATCACTGCCCATAGAAATTCCTTGTGCTATACGCGTTACTTTAATTCCGAGTGGTTTTAGTATTCGTGCAATGTAAAGCGCTGTTGCCTCTCCTTCGACATCTGGATTGGTTGCAATAATGACTTCTTTAATTTTTCCACTAGATACTCTGCTTAATAATTCTTTAATTCTAATATCGTTCGGTCCTCTATTTTCCATTGGACTTATTGTGCCGTGTAGTACATGATAAAGCCCTGAATAATCGCGTACTTTTTCCATAGCAAGTACATCTTTGGGCTCTTGCACTACACAAATTGTATCAGATATTCGGCTGGTACAAATACCGCAAGGGTCTACATCGGTAAAATTACCACATACGGAACAATATTTAATTTTTTGTTTAACTTCTAAAATTGAATTAGCAAAACCTTTTATTTCTTCTTCATTCATTCTTATAACGCTATACGCATAGCGCTGAGCGGTTTTCTGTCCTACGCCCGGCAATTTAGAAAAGTGGTTTATAAGTTTTGCAATAGGTTCTACATAATTCTTCATTAAATTCCTGGCCCCAATTTACCACCTGTAAGCGGTCCCATTGTTTTTTGATGTAATTCTTCGGCTTTGTTGTATGCCTCGGTCATAGCCGCAGTTATAAGGTCTTCAAGCATATTTACATCACTCGGATCTACTGCTTGCTTATTTAATTTAATTTCTATTAGTTTTTTCGTGCCGGACATTTTTACATTAACCATACCACCACCAGCAGAAGCAGTAACGATAGCATTTTTTAAATTTTCCTCAGCGACTGCAATATCATTTTGTAACTGCTGAGCCTGTTTCAACATTTGTTGCATATTGGGCATTCCGCCCATAAAAGGTTTATTCATTTTAATCCTCCACTTTTAATATATTGCCAATCTTTTGTGTTAGCCTTTCTAAAATTTGTTTTGCGTTATCTTCTTGCTTATCTTTTTTTACTATTTTAATATTGTAATCAAATCCTAGTTCTTTAAATACTTCGCTTAAACTGTTAATATTATTTTGTTTAGAAAGCACTGCCCAAACATAATCATCATAAACATAAATTATAAAATCTTGTGCAGATATTTCTACATTTGTAATGTCGCCACACGCCATATGTAGTGCAATCATACTTTGTTTTTTTAAACTTATAAGCACTTTTCCCCAAATTTTCCGTGGTGTAATAGTAGGTACTTCTTTTTCGTTTTCAGTTAATATTATCTTTTCTGATGCAATAATATCATCTCTTTCAAATTCAAATGCGACTTTTTCTTGTTTAGATAAATTATTTAAAAAACTTACGGTATTAATTGTATTTTCCACATGTGTTAATTTGTTTTCCGCATTAATAGATTGACTAACTTTATTGCTCGGCTCATCTTTATTTTCAGCATCAGTAGCCCTTTTCGCTTTTAAACTTATATCTTCTTTTTTATTCAAATCTACATTTAAACTGATACTACCATCACTTTTAATTGCTTTTGTCGTTTTTGCAAGAGGTTTTATTTTTGGTTCAGTTATTTTTTTTTTGATATCAGTTCCATTTATGCTTGATAATGCTTTTAAACAAGCGGATTCAAGCATTACACGTGGATTTAAACTATACTTTAAATCTTGCTCTGTCGCCGAAAAAATTTGCATACAAGTATTAAGCCCGTTAAAATCTGTGTTTTCGGCGCTTTTACTCATAGAATTAAATAATTCAGTTGGTATGGATAATACTAAATTAGGATTTTCACATACTTTAATAATCATAAGGTCTCTAAAATATGATGATAAGTCACGACATAATACTCCCATATCTTTACCGGATACAGCAATTGTATTAATTTTGGTAAATATATCAGACGCATTATATGTGAGAATTGAATTTACAAGAGAAACAAGCACTCCTTTATTAACTGCACCTAAAATATTAAGCACATCATTGTATGTTATTTTAGAAGTAGAATATGCCACACACATATCCGCAATAGATAGCATATCTCGCACACTGCCTTGACCGGAACTTGCAATTAGTTTAACTGCTTCGAGTTCATATTCAACATTAATATCGGTTAAAATACTAATTAATAATTCGCTTAGTTGTTTTTCGGAAATTAATTTAAAATCAAAACGCATACAGCGAGATAGTATTGTAGGTGGTAACTTTTGCACTTCGGTGGTTGCCAAAATAAACAGCGCGTGTGCTGGTGGTTCTTCCAGCGTTTTAAGCAATGCATTAAAAGCACTGTCTGTTAACATATGAACTTCGTCAATAATATACACCTTATATTTACCGCTTAACGGCGAATATTTTACTTTCTCTCTAAGTTCTCTTATTTCATCTACCTTATTATTGCTTGCCGCATCTATTTCCAAAATATCAAGGTTTGAAGGATCTTCAAGCGCTTTACACACTTCACATTTGCCACAAGGCGCATGCTCTTTATCTAAACAATTAACAGCGCGTGCAAATATTTTTGCAACAGAGGTTTTACCCGTCCCGCGACTGCCCGAAAATAAATATGCGTGACTAATTTGCCCGCGTGCAATTTGATGCTGTAAAGTTTGAGTAATGTGGTCTTGTCCAATTACATCTTTAAATAATAATGGTCTATATTTACGATATAATGCTAGGTATGCCATAATTTCTCCCCAATTATATTTTAATACAAATTTAATGTTAGGTCAAATCTATTGTACTTCAAGTAATTTTTTTTTAATGCGCAACAATGCATTATCTATACTTTTAATATCTTTATCAAGCATAGTTGCAATCTCGCCATAACTATATCCTTGCAAATATTTTTGTAATACTCTTTTTTCAAATTTTGAAAGTGTATTCGTCAATATGTAATCTATTTTTTCATGTTGTTGTTTGTTTATAAATTGCTGTTCGGGGTCTAAGTTTTGTGAAGGTATTACAAGACCCAATTCTTCATCTTCTTCACTCTCGTTAAATGCAATAGACACATAATCATTTAATGGTTTGTGTTTTTGTCTGTTTGCCGACTTTACCGCTGTTTGAATTTTACGCCTAATGCACATTTTTGCAAATGTTTTAAAATTAGCATTTCCATTTAAATTAAAACTATAAATTGCCTTATTAAGTCCGATCATTCCTTCTTGAATAAGGTCATCTTGTTCGCCACCTGTCAAAAAATATTGTCTACTAATTGTTTTAACATATAATTTATATTTTTCTATTAAATCAAAAACAGCGTGTTCATTCCCGCTTTTTGCCTCTCTAATAAGTTCAATTTCGTTTAAAATTTCTTCCATTATTTCCCTTTTCTTTGCCTTACCGCTTCATATAGCACAATACCGCATGCAACCGAAGCATTCAACGAATTAATTTTGCCATACATAGGTATAGAAATAACCGCATCAGAAAGTTCTTTTGTAAGTCTTTTTACACCTGTGTTTTCGCCACCAATAATTAGTGCAATAGCACCCTTTAAGTTTGTATTATATATGTTTTGCCCATCTGCTTCGGCAGAATAAACCCATACGCCTTTTTCTTTTAATTCTTTAATCGTATCATTAATATTTGTAACGCGTGCCACTTTTACATAATGTAACGCACCCGCACTAATTCTGACAACGGTTTCATTTACTTCTACCGCGCGATTTTTAGGAATAATGACTCCGTGGACGCCCGCACATTCGCAAACTCTTACCACACTACCCAAATTATGTGGGTCTTCTATGCCATCTAAAATTACAATAATTGGCTCTTCGCCTTTTGAAGTGGCATAAGATAGAATATCCTGTACGCTAGAATAATCAAAATCTACGATATCGGCAATTACACCTTGTGGGCGTTTACTTGGACTTAAATTCAAAAAAGACTGTTTGTCTAAAAATATTATATTTATTTTACGGGATTTCGCTAAGTTAATTATGTTTTGAGCGACGACATCTTGCGTTCCGTTTTGCAAAATTATTTTATTAATACTTGTGTTGCTTTCAAGTGCTTCAAGTACTGAATTTTTGCCTTCTATAATCATTTTAAACTGTCCCTTTATTTAATATTAAATCTACAAACCGATAAATGCGTTCATATTGTCCTGTTAAATATAAAAATCCAAAAACTGCCTCAAAACCTGTTGCTTTTTTATATTCTTCTACATTTGCATTTTTTGCCATACTATGCACATGAGTATTTCTGCCCCTACGCATTATATTATGTTCTTGCTCAGAAAACAAAGGCAACAATAAATCTAAATGAAGGCTTTGAGCAGGAGCACTCATATACTCATTACAAAAAATATGTAGTTTGCCGGACTTTGCAGGACTTTTTTTAGCAAAATAAGTACGCAATATTAGAGTGTACACACTGTCACCCACAAACGCTAGCACTTGCGGATTAAGCAAATTTGCCTCTTCCACACTTAAAATTTTAGTTGGTAATAATTCGTTTTCCATATTTTTTCCAGTTTGTTTTTGTATAAAATAGTATAACACAAAAGACTTTAACTCACAACAAAATACTTAAAAATTCCGTTCAAACTTAACAAACGGAATTTTTAAATAATATTTATGATATTTTAAATTGCGATACCAGATACTACTCCAAAATATTGTACCACGCCACAAAATATATAGTAGCAAAGAGTTTTTTGATAGTCTTCGCTAATTAGTAGTTGTTCTTCTTCTGGGCTAGATAAAAATCCGCATTCAATTAAAATTGATGGCAAACTAGTACAATTTAAAATATAGTAATCGCCAGTTTTTGCCAATGATCTACCATATGCCAAATTTGATTTAAATTGTTTTTGTATACATTCTGCTACTAATTTACTCTCTTCGGAACCTTTATAATAAAAAACCTGCGCACCTTTTTCTGTGCTTATAGGAAAAGTATTCATATGAATGCTGATTACCATATCAGCATTAGCAGTTTCTATTATTTCTTTACGATTTTTCATATCTTCTTGTTTATAATTTCTGCCAAAAATACTATATAGGCCATTTTTAGAAGTGCGAGTATAAACTACTTTTATTCCCGTGCGTTTAAAATATTCACCTAAAACACTTGCGTATACTAAATTTAAATCGCTTTCCTTAACATTTGTGTTAACACCCACACAGCCACCATCTCTACCGCCATGGCCCGCATCAATCACAACAGTTAGCCCGAGTTTTCCATAATCAGCGGTAGAAATTACGCCAACAACTAAAAGACTGCACATTATGCAAACTAAAAGAACACTGATAAATATTAACATTGTTTTTCTTGTAATTGAAATAAACAAAGTGCACACCGCCATTTATAGAATCTACTTTCTATATTAATAAATATGTGCCTTTGTTTATTAATATTCCACATCGCATAAGCAAGTAGAGTATCAAATTATTATTAGAAAAATTTATTATTGTTTTAAATTATTAAACATTTCAAAATTTGCTTTCTTTTTGTTTTTTAAATGTTCTAATTCAGTTTTTAAAGCATAGGAACCTGAACGATATTGATTTAATTTTTCGTTTACTTCCATTAGTTTTTGCACTAAATCTTTATTAATTTGACTTAAATTGTTAAGTTGTTTTTCTTTTTCGTTTAATGCGATAATTGTACTTCTTAAAGTGCTGTTTGCAAATTCACATTCTGATTTCAATTTTTCAGAAATTTCATCTTCGGCTGTTTTTTTAATTAATTTTACCAGACCGAAAAACAAATCGTTCAAATCGGAATCGGTAATTTTTGATTTTGCGTGTGGCATTCGTAAAATATTTGCTGAATAATTATTATTTTCTATATTTTGTATTGGTTTTAACGGATTTACATAATCAATTTTTTTCAAATCCAGTTCATTCATTACTTCACTAATTAATTCTGTGTTGCTTTTTAATGCACTGCGATATTTATTTTGATATCGTATCATATTTTCTACATTACCATTAGACAATTCTAAGCAAGTACATCGCACAGATTTACCTTGTGCCAAATTGCATATTACTTTTTTAATTAAATCGCAAGCCTCTTTTTTATTAAATTCCACAAACACTTGTTTAATGTGTGCCGATAAATTTATGCCTAGTCTTTTCGCCCTAACCGTATCTTCATTTAATGCATCAAGTTCGGCGTAATAGTAATTACGCACACTATTTGCATGGCGGTTATATTTTAATGCATACAAACTAAATGCCTTGCTTACGGCTTTGCCTTTGCTTTTATGTTCTTCCACAAGTAAAAATAATTCTTTAATTTCATCATCTGCCCATTTTCCATAATTTATTGTTTTCATATTCCCCACCTCAGCAAAATTGTTAACACATTTTTTGATATGTATACATAGAAAAACTAAATAAACATAATAATCATGCGTACTGTAACATAAGATTTAATAAGGGGAAATATGTATATTTTTCATTTTTGTGCGGATTTTGATTGTAGTGTAAGCATAAATGGTGCATTAGCAGGTGTTTTAAATGCTGACAAAGATTTAATAAGTATAAAAGTTTGTGATATTGAAAGTTTTGTGGTTTCGGTACTACCGCTACAATCTCAGACTAATATCACGTTATTGCCTTATGCATTTAATGTTAAGCCCCACGGACACATTATTAATGACAGTAAATTTACCATTACTACCATTTATCCGGAAAGTAATATTGAAATAAAGTTAAAGCCTAATATTTTAGATAAATATGAACCACCAGAAATTTTAAAACAACAAACTGTTCAAGGCAATATATTAATAACCGTATATCAGGATTCTAGTTGCAGAATAATGCTAGAAAATAATAAACTTTTATTAAGTCATACAATAGGCAAGCGAATTGCAAATATACAGATTGAATTATTAAATTATGAAGATTTTTCGTATTTGAAAATTGAAGGCAATACCGAGGACAATAAAAAATATCTTTTACTAATAAGTATGCATTCATATTGCGTAATGCGTGAATTTACAGCCGACAAAATAGAAATAAACTCCGAAGTAGTTACAATATTAAATAACCGTGATGATATGGCCAGACATGGTATAGTTACTAAATATAAACTGGACGATATGACAAAGGAACTAGAAAATTATATCGTTTATACCGAAGAAAATGTTCCTATACCAGAATGTGAAGAACTTATTCCCTATGCTTTTTTTGAAGCGGTTAAGGTAAAAAATTTTAATCTTGCACGCAAATTTTTATCTGCTGATTTAATGCAGATACTTGATGATCAACATATTAATGAATTTTTTGGCAGTTTTGATGAAATAACATACAACAAATATGCAAGTAATAATAAAAACACCATTGCTCTTATATATGGCGAACAGATAAAACATATCCAAATTTACAAAGTTACAATTTTCGATAACCTGATAGAGAACATAGAACTTGTATAAATTGTTTGTTTTTTAAAACCAGTTAATATATAATGTTTTAATTGGAGAAGTTAATGGACAAATATACTATTTATATAATTATTTTAGCGGTAATTGTAATTTTAATTTTAAGTACACTTGCGGCAACGCGCGCACAGGTACTGTCAACTTACAAAAAATATGATAAGTTTCCTTGTGAACTAAATATAACCGCAGGGCAATTTATTATGGCATCAAAAAAATATTTAAAAATGTTCGACCTTAATATTGCTCGAACAGATATCATACTCGGCGATGCTTATGATGTGAAATCAAAAACAATAATATTATCTGAAAATGTTTTAACAAGCAATTCCGTATCGGCTATAAGCATTGCATCACACGAACTTGGACACGCGATGCAACATAATGATGAATATGCAGGATTACAAGTTAATTTCTTTCTAACTGTGGTTACGGGATTCCTTGTAAAATTTTTAGTACCGCTACTGCTTGCAAGCATAGGCTTAATGATTTTTGGCAGTTTTAATACGGGTATGGTTTTAATGTATTGCGCACTTGGCATATTTTTATCGTCTATAATTATTAAATTATTACTTATTCCGGTGGAAATTAATGCATCTAAACGAGCAATACAATATTTAAAGCAAAATAATATTTTAAATAAACGCGAACTTATTTACGCTAAAAGAATACTTGGAGTAGCAGCATGCACTTATATTTATTTATTTTTTGATGCAATTCTATTACCCATCAAATTAGTACGAAAATTATTTTTAGGGTTTTAAAAAATGACTAATGTGATTTTTTAAAACGGACGTAAAAAAGTTATTGCTATTAAGCAATAACTTTTTACAAAATAAATTACAAATTTAAATTACAAAGTAACTACCTTACTTCGTAATTTTGATATTTATTTATATCCGTTTCTTGATTTAAGTTAATGTAAATTACAGATTGCATTGTAAACATAAAACATACTAAAAATAACCCAATCAGCATATTTGCAAGTTTTAATAATTCAATTAATAAGTATCCGCCCAAATGGAATGAAACATTAACATACCACACCGCAGTACTAACAAGTATGATTAATTTTGAAAAAATAATTATTAGTGCGACACAAAGCACGATTAAAATTAAGTTAGCAATTACAATTTGCCAAATTTTATTTTTTGTAAGAGCGTAACTTTGTTTTACACATTCCAGCGGGTCATTAATTTCTTGATCAACCATTATGTTAAAAGACATCGAAAGCGTTGAAAATACAAAAACACCAGGAATTACAAGTATTATGCTCCAAAACCCTGAGAATACTACTAAAACTATACCTAATATTAATGAAGACAATATTTTTAGTTTGTCAAATACAAAAAAATCAGTTAATAAAATTATTTCTCCACTAACAATCTTTAAAAAGTATCTGCTTGCACAAAGCATTAAATAGCCACCAAATATTAACATCAACACTAGGCCAATATCTCCGGCAAGTGACATTATATAAAGTGGCACAAAAAATAGTAGTGCACCTGTAATTAGTTTTATTGCATTCTGCTTAAATTTTGTAAATGTGCTAATATAAAAATTCGTAAAGTTCATATCCAATTTCCTTTTTAAATATTATGCTACGATTATTTCTTGTACCACACCACCAGTATAAGATGAATTCATATGTGCGGTCCCCGCGTATAATCCTTTAATTACAATATTCAAATTGTCAAATAGCGTTTCTAAATCTGGGCTATTTGAGGCATTTAATGTAATAGTGTCCGTTTGTGAATTGTCAGAAGCAATAAATGTTGCCACGGTGTTTACTTCATCTTCATCAGTCATTGTAAATGTAATTATGTTATCATCTTGTAAATATAGCCATAGTGCAATAAGAGCCTCATCGCTTGTTGCTGCTCCACCACCCGTAACCGTTGCGACTGGAATATACCAGTTACTTTCCTCACTTCCCACTATTACATTTAATGGGCTAGATACTTCCCAATACCAAGTAAAGCCTGTTAATGTTACAGTTTTTACCGTAACCGCAATCTCTGGATTTGGTACTGTATATGTTCCATCACTGAATGAAACTTCGATTGTGGTTACGCCATTAGCTACACCTTCAAGTATTACTGATAAATTTTCTAGTAGTGTATCAATATCAGGCTTGCTATTAGCGTTCAAGCAATCGGCAGAACCAATTGTTACAACTATTACGGGGAATGGGCTTGCTGAGAACAGTGCTTTTGTGCCATCTTGTATGGTTAAAGTAATTGAATTATCCTCTTCATACAAATATGTAATCAAAGCACCTAATCTTTCTTCTAAATCAGCACCGCCTAAAGGCAATAGCGTTACCGTAGCTACATAATCTTTAATAACTTCTACCGATCCGCCACTTTGCCACTCCACACCCGTAAGAGAAACTATAGAAATATCGATAGTCATCGCTTGTGGGTTTATTCCCGCTTTGCTAAATGTCATATTAATAGTACTATCAGCATTGTAGACTTTTATATCAAAGTTTAATGCGGCTATTAAACTTGCAATACTAAGGGCAGAATATGAAGAATCTATTACAATAGAATCACATTCAACATCATCAACTACAAATTGTGCTTTTGTATTATCAGATACAGTTAATGTTATTGTGTAACTTTCTAAGTATGTTTGGAGTGCAATATAACTTTCATAATATCCAGCACCTGCTTGGTTAACGGGTACTACCGTAATCTGTTCTTCAGAATATTGTGAAGTATTAAGGGTTGTATTTTCCCAAATAGCATTTGTCAAAGTATTGACTGCTACGGTTAAATTAGCAGTAGTAAAGTTAATTTCAGATATAGTAAGTTCGCCTGTTAGGCTTACTGTACCATCTGTAATACCCTTTATGTATAAATTGTTTAAAATATTAATATTTGCACTGGTAACCCCGATAATGCCATCAGCATCTAAGGTGTATGAACCGCTGTAAATGTATAGTCCAGCAGTTCCCGTGTCAGAAATAAGCGAAATTCCCATTTCTTCATTTGTTACATTATTTAAGTAATAAACAAATTCACTTGCATTAGTAAATCCTACTTTAAAATAATATTCAGTAAATACCACACTGACTGGCTTGCTTTCTGCATTATTAACTGTAAAACTAAATTCAGGGGTTTCTACGGTAATAATAAGTGTATCTACTGTACTTTCTATATCATAAGCTCCGCTAAAAGTTATTGTCATAGTAAATGTGCCAACTTTTGCTGCGTTTATTGTAAAATTGGTTGCGGAGTTATCAGCGTTTATTAAATAAGTTGCTGTTACGATATCATTAATGGTAATGTCGCTTGCGGTTAATTCTCCAGTAAAATTACTTAATGTAACAGAAACGCTACCGCCATGATTAAAATATTTAGTTAATAATGCACTTCCGCTAGATGTTTCGCTAGCACTTGGCACAATGGAA
>Ga0172381_10001633_pt1 | contig 25880 bp, 29 predicted proteins | sample Leawel6488metaG_FD_119754 | JGI IMG/M metagenome (GOLD analysis project Ga0172381, IMG submission 119754) | Leachate microbial communities from a municipal landfill in Southern Ontario, Canada - Leachate well 64-88 metaG | ecosystem: Engineered > Solid waste > Landfill > Unclassified | place... | reverse complement strand
GTATTGCAATAATAATTAACAAATGTATAAAATAATCAATAATCATTTATTATTCCACCCTTTGTTTTTTCCTAAGATTCCATTAGGCATAAATAATAAAAATATAAATAATAACATAAATGCAATTGCATCTTTGTAACTAGATGGCAAGAACCATATTCCATAATTTTCTGTAATCCCTAAGAGAAACGAACCAATGATTGCTCCAGGAACAGAAGTTATCCCGCCAATGACTGCTCCAGTAAATCCTTTAATCATTAAATTACTTCCCATTGTTGGTTCAACATTTAGTTCTAGAGCAACTAGTACTCCTGCAACTGCTGCTAATACTGAACCAATAATGAAACTATATGCAAATAATTTCTTTGAAGAAATTCCCATCATTTCAATTAACTCTGGAGAATCAGCAACTGCTCTAAATTCTTTTCCTAGTTTTGTTTTTTTCATGAAAAGTAATAGTCCAACTAACAAGGCAATAGAAGTTCCAATAATTATTAACTGAACAGGAGTGATTATTGCTCCCAGGAAATTAATACCATGTCTTTGGAAAGATTGTATAATTTTAACATCTGCTCCAAAGAAGATTAAGATTAATGATTCAATTAAAATTAACAAAGCAATACTTGCAATCAAGAGGATTGTTGGCGATGCCTTTCTGCTTCTTAGTTTATCATAAACTAGATAATTGATTAAAAAACCAAATCCACCGGCCACTATAAGAGTAACAATTATTGCAAGCCACAATGGTAAACCTAAAAGATTAAAAAAAGTAAATAACATATAACTAGAAACAACAATTACTGCTCCATGAGCAAAATGAACAAATTTGTTTGTAGAATAGATTAAAGAAAAACCACAAGCAACAAGAGCATATATTGCTCCAGCAATGAGTCCATTGATTAATAATTGTAAAAACATTTGTTTTCTCTTCTTTCTTTAATCATCTTAATTTGATTAAAATATATATTAGAAAAAGATATATAAATGCTTGGAAAAAGAAAAAAGAAGAGCAAGGATTTGCTCTCTAAAAATTTAGTTGTTTATGTATTTTATATTTCCATTTTCTATAGTTGCTTGAACTAATGGGAAACTAAACTCTCTTCCATTAATACTTGCGTCTCCATTGATTCCATTAAACTCTGTAATCTCTGAAAGCCCATCTTTTATTTCTGCTTTTGTATAGTTTGATTTTCCTATTGATTTTTTTATAAGATAAACTATATCATATCCTGTTGTAGCATAATGGTCTGCATCTTTATTGTATTTTGCTTTAAATTGTGTTTTAAAGTCTTCAGCTTTTGAGTCATCATTTCTATATAATTCAGGAATTCCTGCATATGCTTTAACATTCATTTCATTTAATGCAGATCTAACATCCTTAAATGCTGCTGTTGATGGAATGAAAACTGCTACATTCATATCAAGTTCTTTACTTTGTTTTATTGAATTAATTATGTGACTACTAAAACCAACAAATAATATTGCATCTACATCTTGATATTTTAATTTATTTAATTGAGTTCTAAAATCACTTGTAGATATTAAAAATGATTCGCCTACAACTTCTCCATTGTATTGTTCCTTTAATGTATTAAACATTGAAACTCCAAAATCATCATTTAAATATAAAACTCCTATTTTTTTTACACCTAAATCATTTGCGGCTTCTACAATTGGAGGAACTTCTTGTTTTGCTGTTGGAAAATATCTAAATGACCATTCATTTGTTGTTAAGTTTGGAACTGAAGCAATTGTTGCTATTACTGGTACTTGGTTTTGTTCTGCTAAAGGAACTACTGCCATTGCAACAGAACTCATTGCTGAAACAATAACTACTGGATCTTGAAGATTTGTCATATTATTGAAAGCTGCAACTCCTTCTTGAACATTTGATTTACTATCGCCTAGTACTAAGACAACTTGTCTTCCGTTTATTCCACCTTTGGCATTAATTTCATCAACTGCCATAATCATGCCGTCTCTTATTTGTTCACCTGCAAAAGCTGTTGAACCTGTAAGTGGTAAAACTGCACCCATCTTTATAATTTGTTCTTCTGGGGTCTTTAATACTAACAATCCTGTTATATTTGAATTAGATCCTATTATTGCAACTAATAAAATTATAACTATTATTGCAATTGAAACTATTAACCAAATTTTATTTTTCATCGTTTTCATAAAAATCTCCTTTTTATTTTTTAACTGTGTATAATTAACTTATGACTTTTCGGGTTATTATATTTGTGTAGTAAAAATTTACTACATTTTTAAAGCTTTCTATATACTATATATTTATGGAAAACATAGAAACTAAGGGGATAACCACTTCAAACATAACTGCTAGTTACTTTGAAGATATTGGCTTTAAAAAAAAGTACGCTAATGTTTACTTAGCTCTTCTTAAGTTTGGGCATATGGGCATACCTGACATTGTTAAAAAAACTGGAGTTCAAAGAAGTTATCTTTACGACATTCTTGATGAATTGATTGAAAAAGGAATTGTTGGAAGTTATGTAAAAAATAACACTAAAATATTTTTTGCTGATGATCCAGAAAAAGTTCTAAAGATAATTAATAAGAAAGAAGAAAATATTAAGAATTTTAAAAAAGAATACACTGACATTCTTCCAACGTTAATTTCAATTAGTAGTAAAAATGAAAAAGATGAATTATTTTCATATGAAGGAAAAAAAGGAATTAAAAATATCTATGATGACATTTTAAAAGAAGGGAAAGACTTTGTTTGTTTTGCAGGAACTGGATTTCCTGACGATTTTTACAAAGACTTTGTAAAAACATTTAATATTAGATGTAAGAAAAAAGGAATTAAATACAAACTAATATTTTCGGACGCACTTAAATCTCGCGGTCCATTAGAAGTACACAAAGATGTTTGTGAAATTAAATATTTACCAAAAGAATATAATTATTCTTTTGCTATGCATGTTTATGGAGACAAAGTTTCAATCATTATTTGGCAATCACAAATGGGTATTGTAATAAAAAGTAAAAATGCTGCAAACGGATTTGCGGATTACTTTGAAATGATATGGAAGATTGCTAAAGAATAAAAAAGAAAAGATATCTTCTCTAAGATATCTTTAATGATACTGCTTCTCCATTTTCAATAATGAAGTAATCTACTTGTGGATTTATTGCTCTTCCAATTGAAGAGTTATAATTTATTACTGTACCTGTTGCTTGATCATTTAACATTGCATCAGTAATACATACTTTATCTGCCTTTCCACATTTCTTTACTGCAGAATATAATTTAAATATTCCATCATAATCTGTTGGAGCATTTCCAGTTATTCCTGTTGTGTTACCATATTCTACATTGTAATCGCTTGTAAATGTGTCAGAATATTTTAATACACTAATAACTGTTCCATTTAAATTTTCTGTACCAATTGTAGTTTTAATTTTGTCTGTAAATGTGTTTGATGCATCTCCAAATAACACTAAGTTATTTAACTCAAGATCTAACTTTGCAGTATATACTCCAATTGTTGTACCTTCATAAGCACATGAAAATAATCCATAATATCCTTCATTGCTTAACTTAAGTAATACTGTTTTTAGGTCTTGTACCCCTACTAAACTTTCAACTTTTATATTTTCTTGTGTGTAATAATTTAATGCACCTTTTTGACAATCAATTGGCATAGCCCCACCAACACCATCAAGTATTGCAATCTTTTCAATTCCTTGTGATTTTGCAATTTTTGCAAATGTTGTACATTCTGCTTCTGCATTTCTATATGTTTTTACTGAGTAATCATATTTTGTTAATGGATCTGTTGTGTACGCACTATACAATACAAACATATTGTTATCTTTAGCAATTGGAACAACTGCACCTGATGGGCCAGTAAATTCTACAAATATTACATCAACATTATCTATTTGTACTAACTTGTTTGCTGCAACTGCAGCTTCTTTTGCATCTGATTTTGAATCTTCAACTATTACTTGTATTGAATCATCACCATACATTTCTTTTATTTTCTTTTCTGCTAACAATACTGCTCTTGAATCTGGCACTCCAAGATAACTTGTTGTTCCAGTTATTCCTGTAATAAAACCTATCTTTACTGTTTGTGGTTCTGATTTTTTAGTTGCTTGAATTGCAACAACAACTATTAAGGCAATAACTGCAATTGCTACAATAATTAAAATCCAATTTTTATTTTCTGTTTTCATAGTTTCTTTCCTCCAAATCATTTTATCAAGTTATTAAATAACTTATAATCGTTCTTGCTTATAAGTGAGTGTAGTAAATAACTTACTACTTTTTAAAGATTTCTGTATTTATGCTATTTATGAAGGAAAAAACCTCAGAAGTAATGGCGATGCCTGACCTTAATCCAGCAGACTTATTTAGTTACTTTGAAGAAATAGGGTTTAAGAGAAACCATGCAAACACTTATCTTGCTTTGTTGAAATTTGGACAACTTGGAATGCGCGACATTGTTAAAAAAACAGGAATACAAAGAAGTTATGTTTATGATATCTTAGATGAACTAACAGAAAAAGGACTTGTTGGATTTTTTACAAAAAACAAAAATAGAGTTTACTTTGCTGATGATCCAGAAAAGATTTTAGAATTAATAAATAATAAAGAAGAAAAAATAAAAAACTTCAAACAAAAATACACAGCATTACTTCCTAGTTTAATTTCAGTAACCAATGTTGAAGGAAAAGATGGACTGTATGCTTATGAAGGAAGAAACGGTTTAAAGAATATATTTGAAGACATGATTAAAGAAGGAAAAGATTTTGTTTGTTTTGGAGGAGAAGGAGAATTCTCTAAATACTATCCAGAATATGCAAACACTTTTACTTTAAGATGTAAACAAAAAGGAATGGCACAAAAAATTGTTTATTCAAGTTCACTTAGAGGAAAGAGACCACTTCCAATACAGAAAATAATTAAATGTGAAATTAAGTTTTTACCTAAAGAATATTATTATCCATTTGCAATTTATGTTTATGGAGATAAAACCGCAATCATTATGTGGCAATCAATGCAAGGAATATTGATCAAAGGAGAAAGCACAGCAAAGGGATTTGAAGACTATTTTGAAATGATATGGAAAATTGCTAAAGAATAAATAAAAAAAGAAAAAAGAAATCAGTTGTAAATTACAACTGTTCCGTTTCTTATTGTGTTGAAGATGTAACTTGATTGTACGTCTCCGTATGAATCGAAAGTTACTGTTCCTGATGTCATGTGCTTGTCTTTGATTGAGTAAAGATATGCTTTTGCACATTCTGTGTCTTCTTTACAATGATCTATTGCTTCAGCTATAACATATACTGAATCATAAGTGTATGCTGAGTAAGACAATGGTAATTGATTTGGGAAGTCTTGTCCGTATAATGATTTTAACTTGTTACTGTATTCTAAAGTAACTGGGTCTTTGTCATTAATGTTGTATTGAGGATAGATTGCTCCTTCAACTAACTCTGGATACTCGCTTACAATTTCAGGTAAAGCAATCATTTCGTTTGTAAATATCTTTGGTTTATAGTTGTTTGCTTGAAATTCATTTAAGATTAATCTTAATGTTGCCTTTCCTGTTGAGTTTGGTATTAAGTAAACTGCCTGTGGGTTACTTGCAATTACTTTTGTAACAATTGTTCTAAAATCATTTTCTGTTGACATATATCCTTCTTCTAAAACTATTTTGTTATTTGAGTCTTTTAGATATTCAGCTTTGAAAGTATCTGCAAGTGCTTTAGAGTATGCTTCGTTTTCATAAATGATTGCTACTTTTGTTATTTTTTGATTAACCATTTCTTCTGAAACCTTTTGTGCAAGATATGAGTCTGATGGTATTAATCTAAAAACGTAATCTCCTGCATTTGTTATTTCTTGACTTGATCCTGATGGTGATAACATTATTACTTTTGAACTTTCTATTATTGGTGCTGCACCAAGAACTTCTGAACTACAGAATCCTCCAATTATATAATCTACTTTATCAATATTTACTAATTTACTTGCAGCATTAGCTGCTTCTTTAGAATCACATTTTCCATCTTCGTAAATGAATTCTATTTTATTTTGATCTTTGTTGATTTCACTCTTTGCTAACTCTAGTGATTTAGACAATTCATCTCCAAGACCAGCAGCGTCTCCTGATAGTGGCATAATTATTCCAATCTTTGTTACTGTTTGTTTTGAAGCAGGCGTGAATAAACCACTAACTGTTGCTATTAAAACAAAACCAACTAATAACACTACTAAACTAACTAATAAAATATTTTTCTTTTGCATAATTTTTTCCTCCAATATGTTTTTTCTCTAATGCGTAAATGATATAATTAGAGCAGACCAAGTACTTAAGAAATACCAGAGAAAAACTAAACAAACCAGTAGTATTTATAAATATATTACTGCTTTATTTAATTATGGATGAAATAACCCAAATTGATAGAAAAATCATATATGAACTATCAATTAATTCTAGGTTAAGTTATAAGGAACTAGCAAAGAAAATTGACTCAAAGAAAGACACTGTTGCTTACCATGTTAATCAATTGATTGATAACAAAGTAATAACTAAGTTCTTGCCCGTGTTTTCTTTATCTAAACTTAATATTCTAACATATAAGATTTATTTCAAACTACAAGGACTAACTCCTGACAAAGAAAAAGAACTTTATGATTATCTAGTAAATAGTCAAAAAATTGATTGGGTGGTTAAAGTCCTAGGGCAATGGGATTTGTTTATTGGACTATATTCTAAAACACCTCTTGAGTTTTCAAAAACAAAAGATGAATTACTTTCTAAATTTAATGATATTATAACAAGCTATCAAGTTGTTCAAATGGCAGACCAAACAATTGCATTTGGAAGAGATTACTTGATTGATAAGCCAGATGTCATCTATAGAAAAGAATTTGTTTTTATTTCTCAGAATGAAAAGACTCAATTAGATTTAACTGATCTAAAAATAATTAATGAAATTAAAAATGATGGAAGATTCAAGTATCTTGATGTTTCTAAAAAGATTGGGATTAATGAAAAGACAATTAGAGAAAGAATAAAGAAGATGAAAGAAAATAATTTCTTGCAAGGTTACACTATCTTTATTGATCCTAAGAAGATTAATGGATTTACCTACAAGCTTTGTATCTACTTAAGTGACCATGATCAAAAAAGATTTAATGAACTAATTGATTACACAAAGCTTAACCCTAATGTTGTTCGCCTGATTAAATCAATTGGGCCATGGGAATTAGAGATTGAACTAGAAGCAAGTGATATTTTAAAGATATACGAATACACAAATCAACTAAAGAATAAATTCTCAACAACAATAAAGCAAATAGATATTTCAATTATGACAGATGAATTGAAATTGAATTACTTTCCTGGAAACTATTAAAAAAAGAAAAAGAAAAAAACTACTTTAGTAAAGTAGCTTTCCCATCTCTTACTATGTTTAACTGGAAGTACATGTCTGGATCTCCATTCTTGTCAAAGCTTATTGTTCCTGAAGTTCCATCGTAATCCTTTACTGAGTATAAATAATCTTTTATACATTCTGTATCTTCTTGATCACATTTCTCTAGTGCTTGTGCTGTAATGTATACTGAATCATATACTCCTGCAACCATTTGTAAAGAATAGGTTGGATCTGTATTGTATGTTGTTCTGTAGTTGTTCAAGAATGCAACAAAGTCTGCTTTGTTTTGATCAAACTTTATCTCTGAATAAATTACTCCTTCAAGTAAAGTTGGAACTGCATCTAAAACATCTTTGTTTACTAATGCTCTTGTTGAAAATAAGGCCGTACCGTTTGCTAGAGTATCTAATTGTTTTAGAAATTCAATTGAGTTTACTCCTTTTAATGGCAAGAAAAGAACTGCATCAGTATTAGCTGATTTAATCTTTGTTATTTCTGTTCTGAAATCTATTTGATCTGTTGAATATTGTTCAGAGAAAACAATTGTTCCTCCAAGTTCTTTAAATTTATTTTCAAAGTCTTTTTGTACAGAAGCTGAAAAAGCATCTGGTGCTGTTAATATTGATACTTTTCTATAACCTTCTTCATACATATAGTTTGCTAACATCTCTGTACCTTTTGTATCATTAGGAGAAATTCTAAAAACATAATCTCCTGCTGAAGAGATTGCTGGACTTGCTGACATTACTCCAAATACTACAGTACTACTTTCGTTTGCAATCTTTGCACTACTTAATGTTACTGTACTACATACTGTATAGATTAATGGAACGTGATCTATGTTAATTAACTTGTTTGTAGCATCACTTGCTAACTTTCCATCACATTGACCATCTTCTACAATTAATTCTAATTTATGACCTTTTACTCCACCTTTACTGTTTATTTCATTTACTGCTAATTGAGCTGCATTTAATGCTGGAATACCAAAAGAAGTTGTTCCTCCACTTAACCCTGAAATCATTCCTAACTTTATAGTGTCTTTAGGTTTACTTGCATTTACTAAATAAAATCCAAATAGTAAAATCCCCACCATCACTAACGCAATTACTAACATTTTTGTATTTTTTTTCATATGATTTCCTCCTTTTAATTTGTTCACTTTATTAAATAACTTATCTTCAAAGGAGTATATCTAAATAAGGACCCCCTAAGGGGGTATTAACAGAAAACTATATAAAAGTAATATTGCCTAATATTATTATGGAAGAACTAGAGATTATTGGGTTTACTAAGAATGAAAGCAGAGTTTACTTAGAACTTCTTAAGCTTGGCAAATCAACTAAAACTCCAATTGCTTACAAATCAGGAGTATCTACTTCTAAAGTTTATGATATTTTAGAAAGATTAAGAAGCAAAGGACTTGTGTCAATTTCTACAATTAATAAGGTAAAATACTTTAAAGCAGCACCACCTAATCAACTAAATCATTATCTTGAAAAAAAAGAAAGCGAATTAGCAAATCAGAAGAAAATGATTAGTAATATAATGCCAACACTAAACGAATACACAAACAAAAACGAAGAAAAATTTGTTACAAAATATTATACTGGCACAAATGGACTAAAAACAGCAATAAACGAAATATTAGATTTAGCAAAAGAAAACACAATCTATTATGGAATGGGAATAACTGAAAAGAAAAATGAGATGCTAAATATCAACTGGGTACATTGGCACAGAAAGAGGGCAAAAAAGAACATTACTTCTAAATTAATATTTGGAGAAATAGATAATCAAAAATATTATAACAATCTCAAAAACATTAGTAAAACAGAAGTAAAAATAATGAATGCTCAAACTCCTTCTGCATTAGCAATACTAGACGGAAGAGTTTTAATTGTAAACTATACAGAAGTTCCTGTTGCAATAATTATTGAAGATAAAAATATTAGTGAAACATTTATAACTTTCTTTAATAATATTTGGAATATTATCTAATTTATCTTTTAAGATTTATTGAATTATGAAAAGTTTATCTGCCACCAAAGTAAATATTTTTTATTTTCGTATCGTTTAAGATTTCTTTTGTTCCTTCTAGGGCAACTTTTCCATCCTCGAAAATGTAAATCTTGTCTGAGATCTCTGCTGCTTGCTTTGCGTTCTGCTCTACTATAAGGATTGTTGTCTTATCCTTCTTGTTTATTTCTTTAACTATTCCAAAAATTTCTTTCATGGTCTTTGGATCAAGGCCAATTGATGGTTCATCAAGAAGAAGAACTTCTGGTTTAACAAGAAGAGCTCTAGCAATGGCAAGGATCTGTTGCTGGCCGCCTGAAAGAGTATATGCTGAATCATTTTCTTTCTCTTTTAACATTGGAAACCTCATTAACATTTCTTGAATGAGTTGCTTCTTTTCTTTCTCTTTTAACTTGCTTGAGAAAAGACCAATCTCTAAGTTCTCATAGACTGTTAGATCATTAAATATTCTTTTACCTTGTGGACAGTAATTGATTCCAAGATTGATTAATTTGTGAGTTTTTGTTTTCGTAATTTTATTTCCATTGTAGATAATGTCGCCGGAGTATATGTCACACTGATTGAAGATCGACTTAAGAAGAGTAGATTTTCCTGCACCATTTGGACCAATGATTGAAACTACTTTTCCTATTTCTATTCTCATAGATATGTCCTTTAGTACTTGGCTATTATCATATCCTGCATTTAGTTTCTTTATTTCAATCATACTTTATTCTCCAAGATAAGCTTCAAGTACTTTTTTATTGTTCTTTATTTGTTCTGGCGAACCTTTTGCTATAACTTTGCCATCATCCATAACTATTATTTCATCACAGATATTAAGAGTAAAGAACATGTCGTGCTCTATTAAAAGAATTGTTTCTCCACTACCCTTTAATAATTTTAAAACTTCCATAATTGTGTTTCTAATGCTTGGGTGAACTCCAGCTACTGGTTCATCAAGAATCATAAGCTTATGCGGTTTAAGAATTGCTCTACACAACTCAACTAATCTTTTCTGACCATAGCTTAGTTCTTTACATTGTAAGTCTTTCACTTCATAGATCTTTAATAACTCTAGAACTTCTTTGATTCTTTTTTCTTGCTTTGTGTTTAATTTATTACTTGAAAAAAAAGACTTAAGAAACTTTGTATTCTCTTCCTCAATTGCTATTTCTAGATTTTCATAAACTGTTAAATTATTGAATAATCTAGATTTTTGAAAAACTCTTGAAATTCCTGAATTTGCAATACCTTCTGGAGTAAATTTAGAAATGTCTTTACCATTAAAGATAATTGTTCCAGAATCTTCTTTTTCAAAACCAGAAATTATATTAAAAACAGTTGACTTTCCTGCGCCATTTGGGCCAATAAGTCCTGTTATTTTATTTGGTTTAATTGTAAAATTACAATTGTCTGCAGCTTTAATTGCTCCGTAACTTTTATTTAAGTTTTTTATTTGTAACATAATATTTTCTACTTTGCAACTGATCTTCTAATATTTTTTTCTTTACTATAAAGTTTATTTGCTTGATATCCAGTTCTATAATTAACTCTATTATCAAGGCCTCTCATTTCTTTATCTTGGTGGCCAACAAATGTAGATAATTTGTCAATTACTTCTGAATTTACTTTATATCCCCTTCTGTCAAGATTTAAAGAAACATAATCTAACCATTCATTGCGACATTTTTGTGCATAATCTCCAAAAGCTACCACTTTTAGATTTTTACTTAGTTTTTTATAAATCTGTGGGCTAAACTCTTGTTCTGGAATATACCCCATAGGAATAAATCTTTTCTTAAGAGCAATATTGCAAAATTCAATAAATCTTCCAGCAATTTTATCAAACACAAGACGAGCCGCGCTATTTTTGGGTACAGGGCAATATAATACAACTAAAGTATTTGGTTTTTTTGATAACTCTAAAATCTTTTCTCCATATGCTTGTAATGTTTGTTTAAGTTTAAATTTATTTTTCTTATCTTTAAGAATTAAATTTGTATACTTTAGAATTTCTTCAGAACTCATTTGAGTTTTTGAAGCAACCACTACTTCTTTTGGTATATTTGATAATAATAAATTATATAATGGATGAACCACCATCACAATTTCATTATATTTTTCAGTCATAATTTACTTTATTTAATTTTTCTCGCAACAATATGTATTGATGGACTTTTTAATTTATTAAACTTTTTATTTGGTTCTCCATATATTTCTATGGGTTCAAATCCTGTTTGCTGTAGTAATTGCTTTAATCGGTCTATTGTATATACCTTCATATCCCATTCGTGAGGAATCATCTTATATTGGCTTATTCCTTCTTGAATGTATATCTTTTCTTTAAAGTTAATAATCTCTTTTTTGAAATTAAATTTGTCTTCATTAAATCTTACAAAGAATTTGTTATCATATTCTTTTGCTGCATCAATGAATGAATTAACTGGATTTTGTTTCATGAAATCTGTATTAAAAATATCAAAAATATATAATTTTCCAATTTTCAGTTGAGAATTAATATTCTTTAATGTTTTAATAAAATCTTCTTCAGAAAGGTGACCAATTGCATTATACATTGAAATTACACAATCTGCTTTTGGAAACTTATAATTTCTCATATCTCCTTGTTTGAAATTAAGATTTACTTTTTGCTTCTTTGCTATTTTTCTGGCTATATCAAGCATGTCCTTTGAGAAATCACTTGCATAAACTTTATAACCTTTCTTTGAGAAATAGATAGCTTGAGCTCCTGTTCCGCAAGTTATATCAGCGACACTCTTTACTTTATATTTCTTAAATATTTTCTCTAAGAATACATTTGTTGCCTTTTTGTGTTCATTATCGGTTTCTACAAGTTCATAGAATTCTGCTAGATCTTTATAGTTGTATTGTTTTACCATTGTTATTCACTATTTAATTGTGTTCCAAAGATAATTAAAAAACTTCCTTTCTACGTTTGCAATTTGTTTTGATTTAATTAGTATTGCTTTTGGGGTATCTTCTTGCCAATCAATGAAACCAACATAATCTCCACAAATTACTTTATTAGACGGTATTGGAGTGTCTGTTATTTTTGTCTTTAGAAAATTTCTTTGAGAATATAGGTTTTTTTGCCCATTTGGAATAATTGCTTTTGCTAAAATGTTTTTTACTTTTCTTCTAATGTCAAATTTTTTGTAATATTTAACTATTTCTTTATTATTTTCTAGAATTGGAGTGTCTGCCGGATAAAATAGATATTCTTCTCCTTTTTCTGTATTTGCAATTATTGTATTATTAAATGTTGTAATACCAGGAAAACCTACAAAAATTTCAAAAGAGTTTGAATATTCGTCAGATATCTTATTTTGTACTTTTTTTAGATTTTCAACAATTGCTGTTAACTTTACTTCTTTTTCTTTTATAAAACTTAAAATGTTATCTGGATCTTTTGCAAAATATATCTTCTTTCCTCCTTTCTGTGTGAAAGAAACAAATCCTTTGTTTATTAGTCTTGTGATATTGAAATGAAAAACAGAATTTTGGAGATTTTCTTTTGAGATTATTTGACCTGCTGATGATGGACCAGTCCTTAACAAAGACACATATACTTTAATCTCTCCTGCCGTAAAGCCAAGTTCTTCAAGTATCTGTAAATCCATATATATTACTAGGATAATTAAATATATATACCTATGTTTATGTCCTCCTAGTTTGGAGAACAGAAGTTTATATCTCTCTTTATCCACAAGTTATTTATTCACGATAATAAAGTAAAACTAAACGGAGAGATAAAAATATGAAAAATAAAACATGGTTAATAATTTCAATTGCAATAGTTGTTCTAGTTTTAGTAATTGCAATAATCGGATTTAATTCAGGCAGTACTGGATTATTAACTTTAGGAAATACTAAAGAGCAAACAATCAAGATTGGAGTACTTGCAACACAAACAGGAAGTGGAACATACTTCGGGGCTCAAGAAATTAAAGGGCTAAATGTGGCTTTAGATGAAATTAATGCCAATGGTGGAATCAATGGAAAGAAAGTTGAACTAATTATTGAAGACACCCAATCAGATTCAAAACAAGCAATTAACGCTACAAATAAATTAATAAATATAGATAATGTAGAATACATTATTGGAGACTCATGGAATGATACAACACTTGCAATAGTTCCAGTTACTAATGACAATAAAGTTATTGTAATTTCACCAGCAGCTAATCTTGAATCGTTATCAAAAAACGACTATATGTTTAGAACAACACCGACTATTAAAGACATGATGATTGTTCTTGCAGATTATACATATAATGATTTAGGAATTAGAAGTGTTGGAATAGTCTTACCTGGAACTGCATTCAGTTTAGAACACGAACAATACTTTAGAGAAGAATTCACTAAACTTGGAGGAACAGTATATACTGAACAATTCGCACCAGGAACAATTGATATTAAAACAGAATTAATGAAATTAAAAGCAAAAAATCCAGATGCATACTTTGATTTACAATTTTCAGGAACTCTTGGAACTGTTATGCAACAAGGAACTGATCTTGAATTAATGGATAAAGTTTGGTTAGCACATTATGGCGCACAAAGCGACGCTATGGTAAATCAATACAAAGATTACACAGATGGATTAATTTACACATACACATATGATTCAAGTGCTCAATTAAAATCAATGACTGAATTTAATCAAAAGTATCAAGCAAAATATAATTCATTACCAGATGGAACAGCAGCAAACTCTTATGATGCATTGATTATTCTTGCTAAAGCTATTGAACATTCAAGAAATGACACAGACAAGGCAAAAGAATACTTAAGTACAAAGATTAAAAATCAAAAAGGTGCAAGTGGAATTATTTCATTTGATGCTTACGGTAATGCAAAAAAAGATATAATTATTAAACAAATAAAAAACGGAAAATTTGTAAAGATATCTAATTAGATCTTTTCTCTTTTTTTATATTTTCAATATATAATGATTTAACATTACTTTACTTGCTCTTCTTCTACTTTTCGCTTTTTTTGTAAATTTAAAACCACAAGCAATTATATTATTTTCTGAAATCTTATTTTCTGGATTAACATCAGTTACTACGTATTTCTTTTTTATTTTCTTTAAATATTCTATTCTTTTCTCTATTAAAAATCTCTGCAACCCATAACCTCTAAACTTTGGAGAAACTGCTGTAGCAACCATATCTCCTACTTGTGCCATTTGCTTTTCAGAAAGATTATAATCACTCGCCCAAGTTTTATCCATATCTAGAACAATCCCTGCCCATGCAACTAATCTCTTACCATAGAAAACTAACCAAAGTTTTCTACCATTTGACATCATATTCTTAAGTTTTATTTTATTGTGTCTAAAATAAAATCTATGATCTACTTGCTTGTAAATATTGATATCAAATCTATTAATTTTATCAATATCTTCTTCTTTAGCAAAACGATAAGTGAAGGTCTTATCTTTTAGTTTTACTTTCATTATATTATTAGAAATACAAAGAATTAAAAAAGAGATATTGTATATAGTGTAGTATGATTGCACAAAATTTATATGATAAATTAGAAATTGACTTTATTGCTAGAAGAGGACTTAGCGATGAATGGACAGAAGTTGGTACTTCTGAATACTTATCTCCTAACTTTAAAAAAAGATCAATGGGTATAGTTTATGATTTTTCTACAGAAATTAAGAAAGTATATACTGCTGTTTTCCCTGAAGACACTGTAATAAAGAAAATACTTGCAAAGAAGGAAACAGATATACTTTTGTTTGTACATCATCCAATGACTTGGGATATTAAAGATTGTCCAAAGTGTTTTACTCCAATATCTGAGAAAACCTTAAAGATATTTAAAGAAAGAAGAATATCAATGTATAACCTTCATGTGCCACTTGATAACTTTGGGAAATACTCAACAACCAATACTTTAGCAAAAGAACTTGGAATCAAAGTAGAAACTCAATTTGCTCCTTATTTTGGAGGGGTTTGCGGAGTAATTGGAACAATTGATATTGATGAAATTAAAAAAATAAAAACCATATTTGAAAAATCAATGGGCCACAAAATAAAATTATACAAATATGGAGATGACCACATCAAAGACAAGAAAGTAGCTCTTGTTGCTGGTGGTGGAAATGATATTGAAATCGTAAAACTAATACCTAAAAGTTGTAACTTATTTATAACTGGAATCACTGCAAAAAATGCACATTCTAAAAAAGCACATGATTACTTAGAAGAAAGAAAGATTAACCTTCTTGGTGGAACACATTACTCTACAGAAAAATTTGCATGTATTGCGATGGTAGAATATTTCAAGAAACAAGGATTGCCTAGTGAATTTATTGCAGGAGTTCCTGGTATGGAAGATATTTAATTTACTTTAAATTTCTTCTTGGATTTTTTATTCTTCTATTTGGGATTACTAATTTCGGTTCTTTAAGATCTGGAAAATCCACAAAATCTAATGTTAGCTTATTTTGGATTGCAGATTGTACCAATGGTTTCTCTATTTTTAATTTTCCTTCTTTATCAAATCCTCTTTCTCTAATATAAGCCAATGGTTTCTCTAAAGAGGATAATTGTTTAATTCTTTTAATATCTGGATAAAAAATCTGATCTTTTACTTGATTATATGTACAGGACACTACTGTAGAAAGTAAATCTTCTCTAAACTTCTTTGCTCTAGAATTATCTATTTTAACATTTTTCTGCCCTTGTATATAATCAATAATTATAGAATTTGTTTTTCGATTATAAATTAATCCGCAAGTACCAACCTTTACTAATCCAGATTCTGTAGGATAACTAATACTTAAAATTATTGTTGCACATGTATTTCTGTCTAATTTTCCATTAGGAATTACAGTACTTGTCTTTTCATTAAGAAAATAAGTTTCTGAAGGTTCTATCTTTATTAAACAACTATTATTTTTATGTAAATAAGAACTAAAGATTATTAAATTATCAATTATCTTTGAAAGCCTTAGATCAAAATGATCTGCTTGTTCTTTTAAGAACTTATAGTCACTTTCAGATATTGGTTGCATACTTTAAAATCATTTTGTTAATTCATATTTTTTTAAAACTTTCTTTATTAAATCTAATCTTAATATTCCTTTCCTTATTGCTTCTGATTCTAGAATCTCATGTTCTTTAAATTGAGGAATATTTATATTTATTTGACTAGTAATTAATTTATCTTTAATTGCAAGACCTGTGCCTATATAATGATTTAAAAAATCAAATTCTAAATGGTCTTCTTCTGTCAACATTAAAATATTTTCTAGTCTTTTTAATTTATTTCTTGCAATTTTTATTTCTACATCTAATTTTAATTTAAGTCTTTCTCTTGCTTTTTCAGATAGTGGCTTTTTAAGTTTCTCTTTAAATTCAGAAGAATCACACACATCTTTTTCTAATGTGTGAATTTCATTAGCTACAGTTTTAAAAAACGTTTGAAATCTTTCGGTTTTTGGTCCAGTGTTATGTGTGATTTTGGAAACCTCAAACACTTTTACTTTTGGCGACATAAATATATCTAAACTTAGTTTATTTTATATTTGTTTTCTTTTAATCAGACATTCTTAAAATTTTGCGTTTTTTAAAAATATTATCTATGATCGTTGTAGTAGATACATTAAAATCTTTTTTATCAGGATAAACTATTAATTCCCAATAGGGCCTTAAAAATTCATTTTTCTTTTGTTTTTGTATTGTTGTAGATATCACTGTAACAATTGTGGGTTTAAAATATTCTAAAATTTTAATATAATCTTCAAGAGAATTTGATTTATCTAAATAAACGTAATCAACCCCTTTTATTCCATCAACAACTTGTGCTCTTTGCATCTGTGGATTAATTGGTCTTAATTTTCCTTTTTTCTTTTTTGTAAATTTATCTGATTGAATTAAAATTACCACAATATCTGCTTTTTTACTAAATATGTCAAGTGCATAAATGTGTCCAGGATGAATTATATCAAATACCCCTTTTTTTATTAAAACCGATTTCCCGTCTATTTTTGCAATATCAATTATTTTCTTTAATTTAGATTTGGATTTTATAATAACCATATTCCCCACATTATAAAGTAGTTACATAAATTTATAAAATATTACAATAAAACATATTTATAAAATATTACAATAAAACATATCTATTAATATTTGAGGAATTACTATGGCACCAAAAAGACCAGCAATAAGAATTAAGAAAAAGACTATTGTTAAAAAACAAGTACCAATTGTTCAACTTGAGAACAATAGAAATATTGCCGGAAGAATAAGAGATTTAGTAAGCCGAAATCCAGACATTACAGTAATTGAATTTATTGCTAGGTCCAGATATAAAAATCCAGAAAATAAAAAAATTATTGATTTGTTAAAAAAAGAATTTGGAGATTTAAAGATTGCAGAATTAAAGACTCCACAGATAGATTATTTATTTGCAATGTATACTGAAGAACCCGCACTTAGAGAACAAGCACTTAAAAGAATGATGGCTGATAAGTTACAACTAAGTCACAGAATACCAAGACAAAGAATTGATTTTGTAAATAAATGTAAAAAAGACAAAGCATTTGGAGCAAGAACCGAATTATTATTACACTTTTTTAGTAAAAAAGCATTTAATAGAAAAACATTAAAAGAAGATGAAGCTGTTTTAAAAGTTTTTGGAAATATAAAATTAAAATATTATAATAATGAAATGAATCATTATTGGCATTTACAAAAAGAATTTCCAGATCTTACACTTAATGAAATAAAAGAACTTACAAAATATACAAAAGAGAACTAAAAATATTCCTTAAACTCTTCAATTACTTTTTTCATAAATTCAATTTGTATTGGAAATAAGATAATTGATTCAAAATTATTTTTATTAAACCATTTAATTCCTGCAACTTCTTCTACTTGTAATTTAAATTCTTGATTTGGATTTTTTAATTTTAATACGAAAATAACTCTTTCTTGTCCATCGTACCAAACTCCTTTCTTTTCGAACTTCTTTTGACTTACTTCTTTAGGCCAAGTAAATTTATCTGTATATTTACTTTTTCCAATTATATCATAATCCAGTTCTGTAATTCCAATCTCTTCAAGCATTTCTCTTTTTAGAGCAGTTTCAAAATCTTCATTTCCTTCAACCCCACCAGCTGGGATCTTCCAATAGTCTGGTTCACTTCGATCTTTCTTAACTCCAAGAACCATTAAAAATTCTTTTTTATCATTTATTATAAAAGCCGAAGCTCCTTGTCTGTAGTTCATATTAGTTTCCTCCTTATTAATTCTAATTTTTTAATTTAATTGGAAGTAACAAATTTGTTTTTTTCTTGTATAACAAATATTCTTTATTATCCTTAAATTGAGCATCATACTTCTTTTCTAAAGTTGGTATCCCAGTTACAAACAATAACAAAAAGATAATAAACAAAGGACTAATTACTGAATAAATAAGAGTAATGGAATTAAGATAAAACGCAGTGTAAATAAAAATTCCTGCCCAACAAAGCATTTCTCCAAAATAGTTTGGATGTCTTGCGTATGTCCATAACCCTGAGTTAATCCATTTATCTTTATTATTTTGTTTAAAATTAAACTTTTGAATATCTGAAATTGCTTCTATTGATAATCCTAAAGCCCAGATTGCCACTCCAATTAGACTTAGATAATTAAAATTGGAATTTGAGTTTGAACTAAAAATAAATAATGAATTAATCATTATTACAAAAACAGAAACTCCTTGTAAGAACCAAAACATAAAAAACTTAAAAAAATTATTTCTAATATCATCAAACCTTGTGTCTCTTCCAATCTTATTTATCCTATAAAATAAATAAGAGCCTAATCTTAAAGCCCAAAGAAGAATCATTAATAACAATATTATTCTTACTGCATCATGAGTTGAACTAAAAAATGCAAAAAAAGCAAGAATTACAAAAGACAAAGAATAACTTAAATCTGTTAACTTGTCTGTTTTAAATAAGAAAGCTGGAATGAATAATATCATCTGAATTATTAATGAAATAACTAAATAATAAAATAATTCTAACATTGTTTTTACCTTAAAGCTCCAGACGCGCTCAGTTAGGACCATACGCAATCTGGCTGGGCGCGAGCCGACCGCAACCGGCTCACCCAAAAATTAAAAGCGCACGATTTTATTCTAATAACCATTTCTATAAAGGCATATATTTAATAGCTTTATTACTTATTTTTTCTTATTCGCACTTATTTCTTTTGTAATGTCTTTTGTAGAATTGCCTAAGTTTTCAGATATTATCTTTGATTTTCTCTGTGATTCTGAAATATTTAAATAACGGCCTAATACTTTATCTACTTCTTTAAAACCATAAGCCTCTTCAAGCTCACTGAACATATAACATTTTAATGTGTATCTTGGTCCTAATTCATCTACTATTTCTTTAAGACTATATTCTTTTAAATACCCTAAATTACCAACAACCGTGTCCCTATAGCCAGCACCTCCTACGCGTATTATTATATCCTGTGTTTTTAAAATTCCTCCGTGTGCTCTTGTAAACTCTCTAAGACCTACTACCTTAAATATATATGGGCGGCCTCCACTCAACGAATTATGCTCGGATTCATACATTTTTTCCAATTTTTCCCAACCGCCAAACGCTTGTGCAATTTTATCAAGACCAAATTTGCGGGTTGTTGCTTTAAGACCCCAATAATCTAGAGTATTTTTTACACCAAAAGCGTCTGCAAATTCTGTAATAATATATGGGCAATCTTTCATTTCATAATCCCGAGGCGCTTCCGAAATTACATAGCTATACTTTAAAAAAGCATCTAGTATACGATCGTTTTTAAATAATTGTGCAGCAGCTTTAAGGCCACCTGCAGCTTCTATAGTTGGTTCTAATCCTATTTCTGCTACAAACTGACGAAAATTCGCAACTTTTGCTAGTTCTTTAATATTATACATTTTCATAACTGGACTCACACCGGCTCCGTGAACTACCCAATCTAAACCAAATACATCTAACATATCTTTAATGCCATATTCTTTAATCATATATTTAATTAAATCTTTTTCCGTATATCTTTCAGAACCACCAATTTTTTCACCATAATAATCTATTATACTTTCTAATTCACGATCATGGAATTTATCTCTTCCTGATTTTTTTTCATCAATTTTAAATAGTTTTACAGTTTCTTTTAAACCAAAAATATCCATAATAACATAAATTGGAATCCCTTTTGCTTTTAATTGTCTTGCATCAATTCCTTTTGAAAGCAAGAATTGGGCAGGATTTTTTAATTTTCTAGAATCTGAAAGTAAATGTTTTATTTTTAAAATAGATAATTTTTCAGAATATCGTTTTTTAGACTCTTCAATTAACGAGATAATTTTTTCTTGATCATATGTTTTTAATTCTTCTTTTATCTGTCGATTAGTTTTTTGTTTTGCAGTTCCTTTTGATTTTTCTAATGAAACAACGCCATTAGGCTTTTGTTTGCCTACAAAATTAGAATTAATCAATCTCCCTGTTTTTGTTTGTATCATTTTTGATTTTGGCGCCAATGGCATTCTAAATCCTCTCCATTTAATGTATTAAATTTATAAAAATACATAAGTACATAACATTTAAATGTATTTGGATTATGAGGTGTTGAGATAAAACAGTCTATAGATTAAAAACCAGGAGTTTGAACTAACAGTTAAAACCATTGCGCGCTAGCCGAGCGAAACCGGCTAAGCTCCAGACGCGCTCTTACCCAAAAGTTAAAAGCGCACGATTAGTAATATTTAAATACATTTATAATCTATATAAATTATGCAAATTACAATCATCCCTAAAAAAGATTTAAAATTAGCAGATGATCTTCAACAACAAATTCTTAATCCCACCCATAAAAGAAGATATAGGACTTTCGGATGTATCCATAAAAACTATAACAAAGAACCTTCTTTATTTATTGGTGCATATGATAAAGGAAAATTAATAGGAATTGCCTTTGGTTTCATAAAAAAATCAAAAATATTACTGGGAGAAATGGCAATTTTAGAAAATTACAGAAATAAAGGTATTGGGCAGAAACTTCTATCTTTTTTTGAAAAACAAGCAAAAAAGTTAAATAAAAAGTATATAGAATTAGGTGCTTGGGGTTCTGCTGAAAAATTCTATTTAAAAAATAACTATAAACCCTTGATTTTCGTACAAATATATCATCAAGATGTTCCAAAGAACTATAAACAATTAGAATTTGAGATTATTAAAGAAACTAACTATGCAGATTCAAAAAGACTTTGGATAAAAAAAAAATATAATCCTAAATTAAAAGAAATATTAAAGAAGAAATTTAATGCATATAATGTTATTTATTTATTTAGAAAAGAATTCTGAAGCAGAAATTATTTTTAATAAATCTCTTCTAATATCATCAGCAATTAAATAATTTTTAGATTTCTTATTTATTTTCAAGTTATTTTTTATAGCAATTATTGCAGAATATATTTGTTTACTATTTTTGTGATCATATTCTAAAATTATATTTTTATGTGTAATAATAAAATATATTTTTTTAATATCTTTTCGATATAATATTTTTACAGCCATTCTTATTTCACCAAACAAAAATCAATATCTTCATATATTGATTTATCTAAAAGGTCTAATTGAACTGGACATCTTGCACACTTATCTCTTAATTTACAATTAGGACAACCAATTATTTGTTGTTTTCTCCAATTTTTAAATTCTTTAGAATTCCATACTTTGATTATGTTTTTTGGAAATTTAAGTTTTACTCCAAAATCATTTTTAAATTTAGTATATTCAATCAACGGACAAGGATAAGCTATCTTTTCAGGAGAAATGTGATAATAATGAATTCCTGCACCGCATTCAAATACAAATTTTTTACCATCTATTAATTTAAAATCAGATATATCTAATTCTATGTCATATAAAACACATTGTTTCTTCAATTTATTTAAAAACGATTTATTCGCAAATAATTTATATATTTTATTAGTATCTATATCTAATTTGTTGGTTTCGCCCCTTCCTTTTTTCAATAAGGGGCCAATTACCCATTTTTTCACACCTAAATTAGATAAAAATTTAGGAAATCCCAATAATTGGTTATAATTCTTAGAGTGAACTAATGTACCTACCGTAACAAATATACCTTCATCTGTAAATCGTTTTATTGTTCCTATAGTTTTTTTAAATACAAACTTATTCCTATTAATAGGATCTCTAATATATGTGTGCGAATTTGAAGTAATTCCATCTAAAGAAATCTTAATTGACAGAACCATATTAGACTGTTTTATCTTTTCAAACAAACTATCTGAAAAAATTCCATTAGTTGTTAAGCAGTATGGTAATTTTATCTTATCTAAATAATTTATTAAATTAATAAAATCAGAATATCTTGTGGGTTCTCCACCAGATAAATTAACATATAACACTTCATCTTTTATAAGGTATAACATCTTTTTAAGAAAGTTAAATGGGATATCTGTTTTTTTAAATCCAAAACTGCCATAGCAATGAGAACAACGCAAATTACAATCTGTAGTTATAGATATATGGATATGAAGAGGATTGTCTTTAGGTAACTTTGCTTTAATTATTTCAGAATCCATAATTAATATTGATTATGGCCGCATTCATCTGAATCAAATTTAGAAAGCACCTTAAATTTAATCTCTTTTCCTTTTACTTTTATTTTTTTTGATTCTGTATTAACTGCAATTGCTGCTGTTGATATCATAAAATTACCAAATTACTTTAAGATTAAAAATATTTATAAATAGTAACTATTTTACAAATTTTTGGAATTTACAAAAAAATTAAAAAAATAAGTGCCTGGAGCTTTGAACCGATATTTAATCAGTAAATATCTATAGTTACACGAAAAGAAATCAAGCTCCAGACGCGCTCTTACCCAAAAGTTAAAAGCGCACGGTTTTTAAAAAACAATACACAATTAACCTATCTTTCTATTGTATATTTATATCTACAATTTAGATTTGTTTCAGATATAAAATCTAACAAATCAGGATTAGAATCGTCACAATCTTTTCTTGCATTACAGAAAGCTGGGCAAGTACTTGGTTTCTCTTCAGAGGTTCCCCAGTTACAATAGCCATCGCCATCTTTATCTTCACAATTAATGGCGTTATTAAAACCTGCTGGCCAATATGATTGATCCGTTGGTGGTGTTATCGATCCTTCAAAACTAGCAATACTAATAAATTCATCTGGAGCAACATCGATGTATGCGTACCCATTTTCCCCCCAATCAGTTCCCCAACTGTTTTTAAATATCCAGATAGTATTATTAGATGGATCATATTCTACAATATTATCTAAAGATTTATCACAAGTAATAAAACCAGGAAATAACGAACCATTAATACACTCTCCATTAATTGAAATATTATTTTGTAAGCAAGACGAATTATTAATTTCCACCCATTTTAAATTGTAAGGATCATTAATAAATATTCTTTCGCATTTAAGCGTTTTAATGCCGCTAATTGTTTCAGCAAAAATTATATTGGTATTATTAGTACTATTATTTATTATATTTACGTTGTATGATACATAAATTAAATTGTTTTCATCAGACATTTCACAATTTCCCCACTCAAAAGATGAATTAATACATATTTGATTATACCCTGAATTTTCTATAATTTGCCAATTTTGTTTGATATATCCAACTAATACCATTGCGTGATTCATAGGAGATATTTCTGAAAATAATGGCCCAAATTTTATTATTTTTTCTTTAATTTTTTCCTCATTTAAAGGAAATAGGCCTATAAGATCAGCATTATAATGACGCACATAACTATTTATTTCAGAATTAAGCCAAACCCTGTCATTCCAATTACCACAAATATTATCGTATGAACAGTTTGCTGGATTAATTGAATCTCTTTCAACATATAAATCACAAGATTCATCTGCCACGCCTTCATTGATTATTTTACAACTATGGGCGTGCCTTAGATTACAATCATCAAAACTGTAATTAGAATCTGGATAAGGATATATCCAACAATCTGCAATCATTTGTTCAGATAAATCTAAACCTAAATACTGATTATAATATAAATTAACTTGCGATTCTAAGGTGCCAATTGCAGTAAAAAGCATACAAAGCCCCGCAAAAAATCCTTGATCCTTAACAGGCGTCATCCAGTTTTCTCCATGTCTATTTCTCCAGTCCCAAGAGTCTGGAAGTATGTAATTTGGCTCTGCTTCAGGGGGATTTACTGGCGGTTGTATTGCCGTATTATCTACATTTTTTGGACTATTATTTATTGTGTCTTCTAAAGTAAATATTCTGCCCTTATAATTTAAAAATCCTTGAAGGTTTGGTAGATATTCTGGTATTGTTCCGTCTTCGCTTCTAAATAATTTCTTTTTTTCTTCATAAGATAATTTAGAAACAGAAGTTTCTCCTGCAGTCCAACTACTTTGAGCAGAATTATAGTTTTTTATTTTTGCTTGATTTTGTGATTTTAGTGTTTGTTGTTTATAACTTTTTAGGTCTTTTACTTCTGTAAATGATTTGCTTTCTGAAAGAGTATTGATATTTGAAATTGTTAATGTAGCATCTTCTGTTTGGATTTTAATAAACTTAGGTGTTATTGGTTCTTCAAAAACACAAGTTTCTTCACAGATATCCTCAAAATCTATATTTTTACTATTGTTTGCTAAAAGATTATCCATTTCATAAACTAAATATTCTTTATTTTCAGAGTCTACAAGAATTATTCTTATAAGTCCTGCTTTTGATATTAAAGTCGCGTTACCAGTTACTGATAAAGCAATAATTGGGTTATCTAATTTTAATTCAAACTTTATATTTTCTTTAAAGGTTTGTGAAATTGAAGTGTTGTCTAATGGTTCTTTTGTTGGAATATTAAATTCAGTTAATTTTTGAGAACTTAATAAATTATTTTCATTGGCTGGTTGTTCTAATTTTCCTTCTGAATTCATTATTCTTTTTGCATCACCAGTATTGCTTTTTATTAAAAAAACAGATAGTAAAATTGCAATTAGAAATATAAAAATTATTAAAATTATAAAATAGAGCTTTTTATTTTTTTTTGACATAAATATCACAATCTATTTATGGTTTGAAACAATTTAAATAGCTTGCCAATTTTATTTATGTCAGGAACGGCAATAAAATAAAAGCAAAAGAAATTAAAAGTAATAAGAACAAGCACCTGGAGATTTGAACTGCTTTTTAATCAGTATTTATCAGTAGTTACAATTAGAATTCTGCGCGCTAGCCGAGCGAAACCGGCTAAGCTCCAGACGAGATTTGAACTCGTGACCTCGTCCTTACCAAGGACGCGCTCTACCAGGCTGAGCTACAGAAGCACTATTTATGACTTGGGCAAACAACGGTACATTTATT
>Ga0172381_10001632_pt1 | contig 25883 bp, 28 predicted proteins | sample Leawel6488metaG_FD_119754 | JGI IMG/M metagenome (GOLD analysis project Ga0172381, IMG submission 119754) | Leachate microbial communities from a municipal landfill in Southern Ontario, Canada - Leachate well 64-88 metaG | ecosystem: Engineered > Solid waste > Landfill > Unclassified | place... | reverse complement strand
CCGTTCCAGTTACAAAAAACAATTTTGCGGCTACAGAATAAATTAAATAACACACAAAAAAGGTACGGAAAACCTAAAAAAGAATTCTAAAATTTCACTAACCATTTATTTTGAGCTATAGCGGGCGAGGTCATTTTTTATTAAAAAAATGAGGTGATGTTTACATCACCTTGACCAACTTGAGTTGGTCCATGCTCTCTGGGAATCCCAGAACCATTCGTGATCTGGCACTAGGTTCCGGAATACAGTCTTCGCGGATACAGTCTTAAGGTGTTCTCTCATCACCTCAATCGGTCCTTCAATAGATTCCATGGTCCCGTTATAATCCAACCCTTGCCTAAAGAAGAACCGGTAACCTTGTGCTTTATGCGGATTTTCTACCAGCCAGACTTTCAGCTCGGTCGAATTTACCGCATCGGTGAAGGCCTGAGTCTTTATGGCCAGATCATCGGTAACAATCTGATAACCAGCCGTTTTTGGAGCTTTAAGACCCCAAATCGCGGTCACATTCTCGCCATTCTTTATTAGCATCACTCCGTCGACATACAGCCACAGGCTGCCGTCGATACTCTTGTCCCAATTCATCTTCTGCCAATCGCTATCCCAGATCATGCCAACAAAAGCGTCATCGGATTCCGTCTGGGGAAGCGCTCTCTCAACACTCCTCGCATCGGTAAGCGATGCGAGACTGATTAAAGCAACCAGTATCGCTATATGCATTAGTCTCAATCTCATTAGCTCACTTCCTGTTGTTTGAATCTATTGATTATATTACATAATTTTTGTTTTGTCAATGTCAGTGACAAAGCAAATCCCGGTTTTTATGCCGGGATCCGCCAACGAAAGACTAGAGATTGCCGCCGATTATTGCTCGGCCGGAGCTAGCGATTCTTTTTTAACCTTATATTCCTTGCGGTCTTTGTATTCCTGCTGTTTTCCCAGGTTGAACTGTCCCACGGGACGGAGATAGCCCACCACACGGGTGTAAACCTCGCAGGGCTGTTCAATGGTGCACTTGGGACAAGTGAAATGTTCGCCTTCGATGTAACCATGTGTCGGACAAATCGAAAAGGTCGGTGTCAGGGTGATGTAAGGAAGCCGGAATTTCTCAAACACCTTTCTTACCAGCGCCTTGACGCTGGCTGTATCGCTCAAACGCTCACCCAGGAACAAATGCTGGACCGTGCCGCCATTATAATGGCATTGAATATCGTCCTGCAATTTCAACGCTTCGAACACATCGTCAGTGAAATTAACCGGCAATTGCGAGGAATTGGTATAATACGGGTTCTTCTTGGTGCCCGCGGCGGAAATATCGGGATATTTTGCCTTGTCCTTCAAACACAAACGGTAAGACGTCGATTCGGCCGGCGTCGCTTCCAAATTGTAGATATTACCCGTCTCGCGCTGATATTCCACCATGCGCGCCCGCATAAAGTCCATCACTTCCAGGGCAAATGCCCTCCCCTTCTTGGAGGCGATATTTTCCCCCAGAAAATTCATCAGCATCTCATTCATACCCACCAGACCGATCGTCGAAAAATGGTTTCCATAATAAGCGCCGCGCGCCTTCTTGATATTGGACAGATAATATCGCGAATAAGGATACAGGCCTTTTTCAATGTAATTCTCGATCACCTTGCGCTTCAACTCCAGGCTTTCCTTTGCCAGATCCATCAAGTGGCCCAAACGTTCAAAAAACTCCTTTTTAGTTTTGGACAAATAACCGATGCGCGGCATGTTCATCGTCACCACACCGATGGAACCAGTCAGCGCCCCCGCGCCAAACAAACCACCGCCACGGTTATGAAGCTCGGTCAAATCCAAACGCAACCGACAACACATACTGCGCACATCTTCCGGGTTCATGTCGGAATTGACGTAATTGGTAAAGTAATTAATACCGTATTTGGCGGTCGCCTCCCACATCGGCTCCAAATTGGGATTATCCCAGTCAAAGTTTTTGGTAATACTCACCGTCGGGATCGGGAACGTAAAAACGCGCTGATTCTTGTCGCCCTCCAACATCACCTCGTAAAAGGCTTTGTTGAACATATTCATTTCTTCTTGAAAATCGCCATATATCTCTTCTTGCGGAACGCCACCGATGATCACCGGCTGTTTGGCAAACGATGGCGACGGCGTCAGGTCAAGCGTTACGTTCGAAAACGGACACTGGAAACCCACCCGGGTGGGCGTGGCCATGTTGAACAAAAATTCCTGCATGGCCTGCTTGACTTGTTGGTAGCTCAATCCGTCATAACGGATGAAAGGCGCCACCAAAGTATCGAAATTGGAAAAAGAAACCGCGCCCGCAACTTCTCCCGACAAGGTATAGATAAAATTCACCGCCTGGCCCAGTACGGAACGGAAATGCTTGGGTGGCTTAGATTCAAGCTTGCCGGGAACACCTCCAAACCCGCGTTTTAAAAAATCATACAGATCCCAACCTGAACAATAAGGCGCCAGGGAATCAAGATTATGTAAATGAAAATCGCCCGATTCGTTGGCCTCGCGAATCTCTTTTGGATAGATCTTATTCAACCAATAACGCTTGACGATATACGACACCCCGTAATGGTTAAGCCCCTGGAGAGAGAAAGCCATGTTCGCGTTCTCCTGGACTTCCCAATCAAGCTTTTCCAGATATTGGTTAACCTTCTCCACCGCCTCATCGGTAGCTACAGCCGCCTCGCGGATGCGCCGACGCTGTTCACGGTAAAGAATGTAAGACTTGGCAGTATCCACCAGTCCATCCATAATCAAAACCTCCTCGATAATATCCTGGATCTGCTCCACGCTGGGGATGTCATCCTTTTTGAACCGACGGTAAAAAATTTTGGAGACATCGTCGGCGATCTTTTTGGCTTTCGCCTCGTCACCCTGGCCGGTAGCGGTTATCGCCTTGAATATCGCATGGGTAATCCGGGCAAAATCGAAATCGACGATGCGTCCATCCCTCTTTTGGACTTTGGTGATTTTATTTTCCATAATTTTAAAACTTGTATTGCCGACTTACGCTTAATTTGCAAAATTGACGGATTTAAAACCCGATCTATGTCCCCATAAATCAGTTTTTGAGGTATTTTTTAAGTTTGACTAACCTGATACCCAACAGCCTAATGCCAAAACCGCAACTTGCATAATGTATTTTACCCCACCCAAAATTCCCGTCAAATCACCGCAAAAAATACCAAAAAAAGCTTAAAAATTAGAACCCGGTCGCCACTACCGTAATTTTTATTTCGCCTTTTGGCAGGCTTTGGTCGTGCACCGCGCCGAAAATCACTTTGGCCTGCGAATTTATTTCCGAAGTAATAACCTTGGCCGCCTCCTCGATCTCGGAAAGACTAATATCGGTACCGCCCGTCACATTGAAGAGCACTCCCTTGGCGCCGCGCGCCGGAACGTCAAATAACGGCGATTCGATTGCTGCCCGGGCGGCCACCTCGGCCCGCTTCTCGCCCCTAGCCCGACCAATACCAAAAATCGCCCGTCCGGAATCCTTTAAAATCGAACGCACATCGGCAAAATCGACATTGATTATCCCGGGAGACAGAACCAGGTCGGAAATGCTTTGCACCGCCTGGCGCAAAATTTCATCACAAATCCAAAACGCATTCACCAACGTGGTATTGGGATTGAGTGTGGCCAGCAATTTGTCGTTGGAAATCGAAATCAGCGAGTCCACCTTGCCGCGGACGGAATCCAGGCTTTCCTGCGCGATGCGCTGACGCCACGACCCCTCAAACGAAAACGGCCGCGTTACTACCGCCACAGTCAGCGCCCCGGAACTCTTCGCGATCTGCGCGATTACCGGCGCCGCGCCGGAACCCGTGCCGCCCCCCATACCGCAAGCGATGAATACCATCCCGGCGCCTTCGATTGCCTTCTGGATCTCTTCCCGCTGTTCTTCGGCCGCCTTGCGACCGATCTCCGGGTTCATCCCCGTTCCCAGCCCCTGCGTCAATTTGCGGCCGATCTGGATCTTTTTATCGGCCCTCACTTTCCTAAGATCTTGATAATCCGAATTCAGCGCGATTAACTCAACGCCTTTCACCCGGTCCTTTTCCATCCTTCCGATCGCATTGCAACCCGATCCCCCCACTCCCAGTACCTTTATGTTTATTGGATTATACATCTTGAGACCTCTCGCGTTTGGAACGCAGAATTTCCAAATACGAAATACTATTAATCAATCTTTCCGGATTGGGTTTTTGTTCCCGCGGTTCCCCCCGCCTTGGCGGGGGGAACCGCGGGAATTAGGATTCCAATAGAAAATATATTCTGGCTATTTTATACCTAACTTTGGAAAAAAATTCAAAAATTACGGAATGAATATCTTAAAAAATTTCTTGACCTTGTCCCATCCGGAACCGCCCATTGTCGAAAAACGGGATTCCCGTCCCGCGCCGTCATCGTCGCGCTCCTCCCAGCCACTGGCAACCAATCCGCAGGCCCCGGACAGCGCCGGATCGGCATCGATATTGGAAAATTCCTGCGGCACGCCCACACTTACGGTCAACTTGAAAACTTTTTGGGCCAATTCCTCGATCTGCGGCAATTTCACGCCGCCGCCGCAAAGGACGATCCCGGCCGGCAATTTGCCGTCCCGACCGATCTTCTTTAATTCCTTGTTTGCCAGGTCGAATATCTCCAGCACCCGCTCTTGGATGATCTTGGTCAGCAACTTCTGAGAAAATACCTGGATGTTTTCCTTTTCCAGCTCTGATCCGATTTTTATCTTTTTGTCCGTACCCTTAAAAACGCACTGCCCTTTCTCGATCTTCAACCGCTCGGCCAAGCCGATGTCGATCGTCATCCCAATGGCAATGTCATTGGTAATGTTGGCCGATCCGACCGGAAGCACCGCCATGTGCATCAGGTCACCTTCCTCGTAAACCGCCAGGCTCGATGTCCCCGCGCCGATATCGAGCACCGCCGCGCCCAGCTCTTTTTGCTGTTCGGTCAGAACCGCGGCCGCACCAGCGATTGCCACCGGCATCCGGTTGTATATCTCCAATCCGCCTCGCAAAACCGCCTGGTCAACATTCTTCAAATAGGGCGAAAATCCGGCCACCACGAGCACCTCGGCCTCAAGCCGGACCCCCTTCATTCCCAACGCATCCTTAACCCCGCTTTCGCCATCGACAATGAATTCGCGCGGATAAACATCAATGATCTCCTTATTGTTGGACGCCAGCGATATCGTCCGGGCCGCCAGCAACACCCGGCCCACGTCCTCTTCGGAAATACAGCCGTCGGCCCGCGACACCGAAACCAAACCGCGCGACGCGGTGCAGAAAATATGCCCGCCGTTTACACTCACATACGCGCCCGCCAATTTGCGTCCCACCGCCAATTCCGCATCTTTGACTGCCTCCTGCACGCACCGGCTGGCATTTTCCACGTCAACGACCACCCCCTTGCGGACGCCCCGCGATGGCCTCTGCCCGGCGTAAAGGGTTTCCAACCCTTCCCCTTGCGCCTTCTTTTGGGCAACCACAATTTTAACCGAGCTTGTACCGATATCTAATCCGGTAATTATTGTCGGGAATTTTGACATGAAGTAATCTTTAATCTCAAAACTTAAGGGTCAAAACTAAAGAATTGAAGGATCAATCGCTTTGGCGTTTGGCCATAAAGTCTTTTGGTCTAAATTATGAAATTTAAAAAAATATATTTCCCAAATGTATTCCCCGCTCAGGCGGGGCCAAAGGAGTGCCTCCTTTGGATTCCTCGAAATCTGTAACTCCCCGAGGTAAAGCCTCAAGAAGTTACAGATTTTAATTTTGAAAGATAAAACTCTTCTTTTTCGCGCATTTCCCGCGCCTGGTCCGGACCGGTTTCATGGTCATACCCAAACAAATGCAAAACTCCATGCACCACCACCCAAGCTAACTCCCACTCCAGGCTAACCCGCGCTTCTTTGGCATCCTTTTTAACCTGTTGCAAGCAGATCGCCAGTTCTCCCAAGAAAACTACCCCATCCGAGCAACCGCAGTCGCATCCGCAATCATCCTCCTCGCCAAATGATAGGACATCGGTTACGGTGTCGTGCTTGCGGTACATTTTATTCAGCTGCCGGATCCGTGCCGGGCTGATTAGCGCGATCGAAACCTCCGCGCCCGCCGCCGGCCCGACAATATCGCCTTCTCCGGCGATCACGGCTTTAACAGCTTTTTTAACCAAATTTTCGTCGATTGCCGCCTTTGTCGTATTGTTGACCGTAACTGCAGTTTTCATTCAAAAAGGCTAAATTGATTTAGCATTAAAAAAACCTCCCTAAATGTTATATTTTAACAAACCTGATAAACTTTCACAAATCAAATCGGTAATCCCCCGGCAAAAGGCTTTCCTCGGCCCTATTCGGCAAATTTCAAAGTGGAAATGACCGACCGGTAAACCCGATCTTCGTAATCGTCGATCCCGCCGCACTTATCGGGAGTGGCATTGGCTAAAATACCAAAATCATAAAAATTGCCGCCATATTCAAGATAGGTATCGCTGCCATACCACCCCATCCCCTGCGTCTGGTAATCAAAACGGATCGCCGGCTGTCCCGCCACGGTCTTTTCTTCGCTTTTGTCGATCGTCATGCCCTCCAGTTGGCTTTCCGTAAAACCGGACAGCCCACTCCGCGCCTCGCTGACCGTAAGTGAAAACATGCCGATCTCAAAGCCGTTATCGGTTTTTTTAATTAACGGACAGCGGACGTCTTCCTTGCTATAAACCGGGTATTGGAATTCGATCTTGTAACGGTCATCCCGGTAGGACTGCATCGCAAAACCGTCCGACGAGACCACTTCGGGTTCGGCCGGGGCAACCGGCGCCGCCGCTGGTTTTGACGCGCTCTCCGGCGCGGTCATAACTTCGGGCGCCGCCACCGACTCCGGACGGCGGTATACGTTAAAATAATAATCCGCGGCGATCCACGTCGCCACAATAATGACCGCGGCGATAATCAATTGGTTAAAATTAAAACCTTTTTTCCTCCTGGGCATGGGTTTTGTTAATTACTTAATTGCGGCTTTCCTTACCTCGGCCACCTTACCAAGATCGCTGCTTTTATAAACCGGGTATTGTACGATATTGTTGTCGAGCCATTTATATTCCGTCCCCGGCCCAGCCGGATTTAAGATTTCTCCTTCATTGGCGGTCGCGATAACCGTGGCTTTGTCAGCGGCAAGATCAAGGATATATAAGTCGGAGCTTCCCAATGACGCGATCAATTTTTTGTCCGGAGAAATTATGCTGGCATAGTTGTTATAATCTTCATAAATCCCCCCGACATTGGCCAGACGGCGATATTTCAACGTGGTTACATCCAGCGCAAACATCCCCGACGAACTGCCCGAATCGGAAAGATACTTGGTAAAGTAAATCTCTTTGGCATAAGGCGGGAAAAGCACCTTGTTGGGATAAAACCCGGGCAAGCCATTCCAACCCATCGTGGTCTTCACACTTTCAGTGATAATATCCTTGGTCCCGTCATCCCGGATACCAACCAGCTTACGGTCGGTGGAATCCAAAGACGCCGCATCTTTTACCAGCGGTTCAAAAATATACTCCCTCCACTGTGTCGCCCGGTTTGCCGCATTGGCCACCACCGGCGTTGCGGGAGCTTTTTCCACAAACCGGAAAGTCAGGAACATGTTATTGAAATTGACCGTGTCCGTCTCCTTGGCGGTTTTCATAATACTCAACACCGTCTTGGCTTTGGTCTTATCGACCAGCTGCGCCCCGGTTTGTTCATCCCAAGCGGTAATTCCTTTGGCGGTAATCCCGCGCAACAGCGAAAAACAGCTTCCTTCCTGACTGCAGCCATAATAAACGATTGCAGTCAACCAAGCGCCATCGGCAACCTGCCGGATCGCCCAGTATTTTTTGGTAAACCGGATGCCGTTCATATCCACATTTTCGGTATCCAGCAATTTCTGGTCGGTTGCCTCGTCTTCGGAAATAACCGCCCAAGCACCCTGGAACGCCAGCGCTTTCTTGCCGGCGGCAATAAAGATCACCGCTTCCGCGCTAAACCCGTTGATCTGGAAATTTATATCCCCGGTCGCTTTCTTTTCTCCGGCCACTTTATAGCTGGCCGGGTAATCGACTGTGTAAAAATCATTGGCGTAAGTCTGCCACCCGGCAACTTCCTCTACCGCATCTTCCTCGGCCACGGCTTCCCCCTGGACATCGGCCTCCGCTTCTTCGATAACTTCCCCGCCGCCGTTCTCAACCACTGGAGATTCCGTGATCTCGGATTCCTCCGGCGACGCCGGAGGATTTTCTTTTGCAACTGGTTGTCCGCTCGGAGAGGTATTGCCGCGATCCATAGCATCCTTGATCGCCACCCCGCAAAACGACACCAGGATAAGCCCCAACGCCGAAACAAAACCGACCGACAATACTTTTTGGTTTAGCGTCATAAGTATTTATTAGTTGTTGCGCGAATCAAAATTTTCCAGTTTAATTAATTCTTTTAGGCCGTCATCCGTCCAAGCGCTTGTTCCCGCTTCGGCTTTTAGCGATAGATTACATTCAAAACCATAGCCACAAACAATACTGAATTATTTTTTTTGTTTTTATCCATATTTTTAAACGAAGATCGTACTAACCCTTCGCTTCGGGAGCCGAGGGACAAACCAAGTCGTTTATCTTCCAGCGGCCGCCTTCTTTTATAAGCTTAATAGTAATCGTTTGTTCGCCGGATAAATATTTTTGCGTCATTTCGATACTGGCCCCACCACTTTCGATTTTAGCTTGACCGTAGGATACGTCATGGGTCGGGTCTTGGAAACACATCAACTGGTCGTAATTGACATAAGTTTCGAACCGCTTCTTAAATTCGGCGGTCAGGTCGGGCCGGGTACCGTAATCGCAATTATCGCGATATTTGCTGTCGCAAGCAAAATACCAAGCGTAAAATGTCTCCGCAACTTCATTGGGATCATTAGAAAGCGATCCGGATTCAATCTCTTTAACATAATCCCGGGAATACAACGGATTTAATTTTCCGTCGTTCCAATCGTAATAATCGGTATTAAAAATTGACGCGTTTTTATTGGCGGCAGTCTCCCGGCCAAATTTAGGGTCATCATTTACAACCAAAAGCGAACTGTCGATCCGATAGCCCAACTCAACCCAAGGATTTACTCCGGGAAGAATATTTACTTTCCCGGTCTTGGCGTCAATGATCGCAACAACCATGCAACTGGTGCCGCATCCCCAGGTGATTACGGTATAATGTCCCGCAAAATTCGGCCCCTTTGCGGCGCCATCAACCAGTCGGGTCTTAAAATTAACCGCGTCCGGATCACTAGAAAAATTAACTTCAACGGGTACGCCGGAATAAACTTCATCGACGGCAAAATCGCTAAATCCGGGTAATTCGGCGGGACCATAACTTTTAGCAGCAATATCAACAGGAACGTTTTGCGGCGATCCTGCCACCGGTTCTTCTTGAGTTTTCGGCTCAGTTTCAATATTTGGTTGCTCCGGGACCCGATCCGAAACGGCTTTATGGCCGGATATCAGGGCAATGTAAATGTAGGCCATGGCCCCAGTAAGACAGAGAGCAATTAAAACTAAGGCTACCAGCAGCAAATTGTTTTTATTTTTCATATTATTTTATAAATGCCCCTGCGACTGCCAAACAAAAAAGAAGATTGATCCAAATCCGACGATAATCACGAACAATAACCAAAACAGGCCGTTAGGCAATGGCTGCTTTAATGGTTCAGGCATTGATTTGTATAGTTCTTCCCTTCTTTTTGCCCGGGATCCCCCCATTTCAACAAATAGCGCAAAAAGCGCGTTTAAAAAGGAAATTCTTTCTTTTTGAGCTTTTTTGCGGGCTTCGATAAACCAATCAATAAAAATAACGGCCGCAGCAAAAATTAGGACGAAATTTGCAATATCGCCGATGGTCTTGGCGACAAGCGGATGGCTGAATATCGGATATTGCGATATCGTATCGGCATATTTCAAAAATAGAAAAAAACCAACCCCGATCAGCAAAGTAAAAGAAATATTCCGATAAAATAAGTTCATTATCTTTATCTTAACACCGGGCGTCCAAACAAAAAAACAGGATTTCCCCTATTGTAAAACACAAAAACTCATTTACCCGCAGCGATACTAAACGAAGAAATTATTTTCTGGACCGTAGTTTCCCCATAAATCGTGGCATCGGCGCCATAACCGGCAAAAACATAGGCAAAATAACCTGCCCCGGCGTCAAAAATATAAAGCGGGCCGCCGCAGCTGCCATTAAGCGACAGCGTCGGCGCCTCATTGAGAATTTTATAAACGGTTTTGCCGCTAATATCGGTTTTTTGCACCAGTTCGGGATTATCGGTATCTTTTACTGCCAGCATATCCTCATAAAGCTGGATAAACAACTGGTTAGAGTCGCTGTCCGGCCGGCCACCCACAAAGATCCGGACATCGACGCAATTGGCATTACATTCCCCGGCCGCGCCGGAACATTTCTTGTCCACGACGTCGACACTCAATAAACCCTTGGCATAACGGTCATAGCCAACATTAAAAGAATAATTTCCAGGATACTCCAAAGACATTCCGTATCTTTTTTCGGAAAAACTTTTCCATTTAGATTCATCCTCCTGAGCGCGCAAAAACCCCGGGTGCCGGAAAACCAAAAACCCCGCCGCCGCAACCAGCGCCGCGCCACACACGATTGAAATCAATCTATGGGTTGAAATCTTTGCCATCTATTTAATTACAACCGCTCCGGAACAAAAATTTCGAAGCGCCCCCGGCCATGCCGGATCAGCCCATCGAATTATATAATAATACCAAAGAAAAAACCGCCGCAAACACAGTCAAAAAAAACAAAACCGTGATGATAATCATCCCCCGCCGGCAATTGCATTTTTTGCCAGAAAACAAAATTTCCTTTTCCATTACAGTGGCTTTAGTTTACCATCCCGCCAAAACTGGCGCAATTGATTATATATTTCCCATTTGAAATTTCGCCTCCCGTGGTACAAACCCACGGGCGTCGACCAAAGGAAGTATCCTTTGGAATCCTCATCCATCGGTTCCCCGGGCAAGCCCGGGGTCTACCTCTGGATCAACTGCTAGACTGAAAAACAGTGCCGACCACTGTTTTTTTGAGGGGAGTTAACCTTACAAAAATTTCTTGCAGAATAGTCAGGCTCCGATTTCGGCTGCGATCTTGGCAATCTCAACTTTTTGCTTTTCGTCGCCTCGGGTTTTGAGATAGGCAACATGATCGTCCTGCACCTTTTTAGCTTCAGCCTGCACCCGGGTTTTAAAATCTTCATTAGTACCATGCTTCTTGGCAATATTTTCGATTATCACCCTTTTCTCCTCTTCGGATTTTGAAACTAAAACACTCAATTCCGCCGCTTCGGCCGCAGTCATGTCTTTCAACAATTCCTCCATTATCCTTAACTGCTGGATTTGCGCCAAATCATTAATAGCATTTTTAACTTCGTCGGGAGTAAAATTAAGAATTCCGTAAATACGCATTAAACCGTCCCTGAACGATTCTTCTTTTTGATTATTTGGGTCCATGTATTTTAAATGAAAAATGGTTTAACTTATAATCTGTCGGTATTCGTTTTTTATCGTTCCGCTGCATAACGTATAGCCGCTATACCCCCAGCTACCACGGTAAACAAACCGCTTGCAGCTACGACCACCTTATTGATTCCTTCAACAAAATTGGCAACATCGGCGACAAACTCAGTATTATCGTTACGTATTACCATATAGCCGTTAGCAATATCATAAAAATCGTTGGCTTTTTCTGCATATGGAATAGTCACCTCCGATAAAAGATAGGAACTTAAAGCAAGAACTGCGGCAGAAGTTAAAGTTGGATGCTCCATAATAAATTGCCCAATAACCCCTTTGATCGCATCCGCCTTTTGGGTAAACAACTCGGATTTGATTCGCTTCACTTCGGGCAATAAGGTTGGGTCAGATTCTATCGCGGCTTTTCCCTTTTCCACCGCTTTGCCCACTGCCTCGCTCGCAACTTCCCCTAGAGATTCGGGTACCCCCGACATGCCTTCTTTTTCGGAAATTTCCGGCACATTGGTTTCACCTACCGCGCCTAGTTCTTCTTCATATCCCTCCATGCTTTTCATATGTTTTTTAAATACATCCTTGAGGTTGAAAAAAGGTTAAATCGGATATTTTTTTGCATTCGCCAAATTGTTTGTTTTTCACTATCCAAGGACGCAGTATTATTTTAGATTTTAACAACATCAATAGGCTCGGTCAAACTTTAAATTGCAATTTATTCGAAACAAAACACCCTCGTTAACGCACTCTCCCGTGTGACGTCCTCGAATTAATGCGGATTTACAAAAAAACAGCGCCGAGCGCTGTTTTTCTTGTAGCACTATCCCCGTAAAGCTTCTTTAACCAGTTTACTAACCAAACCGCTGTCAGCCTTGCCTTTGACTTTGGGCATCAACACCGCCATAACTTTGCCCATTTCCTTGACGCCGGTGGCGCCGGACGCGGCAACCGCATCGGCTACCAGCTTTTTGATATCATCTTCCCCCAATTGCTCGGGCAGATACTTCATTAAAATATTTATTTCTCCCTTATTTTGCTCCGCAAGATCGGCCCGGCCACCTTGTTCGAACAGCGCCACCGCGTCCCGAAGTTTTTTGATCTCGGCGGAAACCACATCGATCACATCTTCGTCGGTCAACAATGCCTGGGCCGCATCCTTACCGGCCTTGCTGGCTTGATACTGTTTATCCTTTTCCTTGTTGAACAGCGCCGCCTTCAGGGTTTTCAAAACCGAGAGCTCAGCCTCTTTCTTTTCCTTGTAGGCCGATTTGAAATCTTCGTTTATTTTTTCCTTGATCATGGAATCGCCAAACCGCCGCTTCCGATATTTAACGATCAACCGGGCGTCAAAATAATGCGCCCGGTTTTTCGTTAAGAGTCAGGAATCGATGGTAATGAATTATTCGCGCCGGTGTGACACTAGGCTTTCTTCATCTTCTTGATCAGCTCGTACTTTTTCTTGTTTTCGATGCGGCGCAACGCCGCCTTCTTTTGCATATTACCGGATTTGTCGCGCTTCATGAACTGCCGTTTGCGCGTTTCCAACAAAATACCGCTTTGCTGAACCGCCTTTTGGAAACGGCGCATCATCGCCTGGACGTTCTCGCGCTGCTTCTTTTTGATCTCTAATGCCATATTATAATAGTTTATTAGTTTATTAGTAGTGAGTTATGAGTAATCTATCCGGTGGCAAAAGGCAATTCTTCGCCTCCAACCAAATGGATATGCAGATGTCCGACCGATTGTCCGGAATCTTTGCCATAGTTGACGATCAGCCGGTAACCGGTCTTATCGACCCCTTTTTGGGCCGCGATCGGCGCCACCGCCAGCATCATTTCGGCCAGCGTATTTCTGTCATCTCCCGTCGCCGCATGGATATTGTCGATATGCTTCTTGGGGATAATGAGAACGTGGACCGGATGGACCGGTTCGATGTTCTCAAACGCCAAGACGAAGTCATTTTCGAATACCTTTTTGGCCGGGATTTGGCCTTCGATTATTTTACAAAAGATACAGTCCATACATTAGCTTAAATTAGGCCAACCGTCAACTTTGCCTCAAGGGAATAATTATTTAACTGCCAGAATACCTCGGGGCTTTGCCCCGGGGTAGTTTATTTCTTAAACCTTTTCCTAATCTCGGCCACTGCGGTTTCCAGCTTCAGCGATTCTTGGTTACCGGTTTCCATGTCGCGCAGGATAATTGAGCCTTCCAAGGCTTCTTTTTGACCTAAAAGCAGGGTGAATTTGGCACCATATTTGTCGGCGATCTTCAGCTGGGATTTAAGCGAGTCGCGGTCAAACGATTCCCCCACCGAGATATCGGCCTGACGCAATTCCTCGCACAGTTTCAAGCACTTTTTCTTACCCAACACTCCCAGTTGCGCCAGGAAAACTTTTACTTGTTTTTCCTCGCCCACTTTAATATCGGCCGCTTTCATCGCCATTACGATCCGGTCCACCCCCAAAGCCCCGCCCATCGCCGGGGTATCCTTACCGCCCATCATCTTAACCAAGCCGTCATAACGGCCCCCGCCACCCAAAGCGGTTTGCCCCTGATTTTCCTTACCCTCCTGATAAATCTCGAAAACCGTGCGGGAATAATAATCCAAACCGCGCACCAGATAAGGGTTTAACCGGTAAGGCAGGCCAATCTCCTCCAAGTATTCCAAAACTTCCTTAAAATGCGCCTTGCACTCATCGCAAAGGTGGTCCATCACCTGGGGCGCCTGCGCCCGCACCTGCTGGCATTTCTCGTTCTTGCAATCCAGGATCCGCATCGGATTTTCCTTTACCCGGACCTTGCAATCGGGACACAAAACCGAAACCCGGCTGCGCAAATAGCTGGCCAGCATCTTGCGGTAATACGGCCGGCACAACGGATCGCCGATACTGTTGATCTCGACGATGATATTTTCAAGCTTTAATTCCTTTAAAATATTGTAATATATCTGGATGATCTGGGCATCCACAATCGCCGTCCCGTGGCCGAATACCTCAAAACCCAATTGCCAAAATTGGCGATAACGGCCGGCTTGCGGCTTCTCATAACGAAAAAACGGCCCATAATACCAAAGTCTTACCGGCTGGGGCCAATTAGCCATGCCGTTTTCCAGATAGGACCTGACCACTGGCGGAGTGCCTTCGGGCCTTAAGGTCAGCGAATCCCCCCCCTTGGTTTTTAAGACAAACATCTGCTTCTGGACGATTTCCGTCGTCGCCCCGGTCCCCTTCACAAAAACCTCGCTGTCTTCCAGGATTGGCGTTTCGATCCGGCTAAAATTGTAGAATTCAGCGATCCCGCGGGCGACATCGCTTACCTTCTCATAGTATTTGTAGTCATCCGGCAGGATGTCATGCATGCCCGTGACAGTTTGGAATTTTGGTTTCATAAATAATAACTGAAATTTATTGAAATTATCTCGCGAGCTTCGCGAAACTTGTTGAAATTTATCGTTTAAAGCAATTAATTTCTACTAATTTCAATTAATTTCTATCAATTTCGAATATTTGGAGTTTAATATTGCGGCGTTTCGATCACGGATAGGTCTTTCAACGGCCACAAGCGGAACTGCACCCGGCCGATAATGTTCTTAAAAGGCAATTCTCCCCAGTCCTGAGAATCGGACGAATAAGTGCGATTATCTCCCAAAACGAAATACTGGTTGTCTCCCAGTTTATAGGAGCTCATGTCCGGCGCATCAAACCCTTCCGGAATGTAGGGCTCGGTCAAGGCGATCGTTTGGCCACCCACAGTCGTAACGCTCACGTTGCCATCCTTTATTTCGATGGTTTCGCCCGGCAAGCCAATTATCCTTTTAATAAACCGCTTTGAAGTGTCATAGGGAAATTTAAAAACCACCACCTCGCCCCGGCGCGGGTCCCGGAAACGATAAGAAAGCTCATCCACGATCAAATAGTCCGCCTCATGGAAATTAGGCTCCATGGACGACCCCTGGATCACGAACGGCTGGAACAGGAAATACCGGATCGGGATCACGATCGCGAATGCCAAAACCACGATCTTGATCACCTCCCAGGAAAACTCGACGACATTTTTTATTGCCGAAGACATAATATAGGTTGATTTTTAGCTTAAAACAGGTTTATCATACCAAAAAAATCACCTTTCCGCAAGACCTTGGGCCTACTAAAAAAAGGGCGGAAAAGCCCTACAAAGAAACAACCACATTGTAGATGAATAATATGGCGGTCGCTATCCCGCCCAAGATCGCAACGTACTCCACTTTTACCCTCATGACTGATGTTGCCGCCAATAGCATTCCGGCGGCCATTACCCCCAATATGAGCAGAAGAAACATACCGTAGTCCCTTAATCGGTCATTCCACCAATACACCTGGCACCAGACCAGGAATCCACATAATATACCCTCCAGAATCAGGTATATTACCGCCCTTACCTCTTTTTCCATATCGTTTCCTCTACCACATTCAAATCACAAATTACACAACTTGTCAAGTATAATTCGCCGTGTTATAATCTCTCAATGAAAAAAGAAGCTCCGCAACCTGTTTTGGTGATCGGCCTGGGTAGTCCCGGCGCGGATTATTGCCACACCCGGCACAACCTGGGTTTTTTGACAGTGGACGCTTTTGCCGCCAAACATGGTTTCCCGAATTTTGCCATGGTCAAAGACAATACCATGGTTTCGGAAGGCATGTTTGCGGATAAAGCCGTGATCTTGGCCAAACCGCAGACCTTCATGAACAAATCCGGAATTTCGGCCAAGCGCCTGGCAAAGCACTATTCCCTGTTTAAAAACAAGAAATTCGATAACTTGTGGGTTATCAACGACGACCTGGACATTCGTGCCGGCAACCTGAAAATTTCAAAAAGCCACGGCGCGGCGGGCCACAAAGGCGCACAATCGATCATCGACCAAATGAAAACCAAAAACTTTGTCCGCTTCCGCCTCGGGATCGCGCCCCTGGACGCGGCCACCAAAAAAATCCCCTCTGACAAACTCGTACTGAAAAAAATGTCGCCCGAGGAGCAGGAATTTTTCTCCAAGGCGATTGACATCGCGGTTTTGAGCCTCGAAACCGCGCTGGCCCAAGGAATCGAAAAATCAATGACCGAGTTTAACCGGCCGCCGGCCCTCCCGACACAAAAACAAACTCTCGTTTAAAAATTTAAGCGGCCTAATCTTTAGGCCGCTTTTTGGATTCTGCCGGAACACCGGCCAGTTTTAAAAATTCCCGGATCAGCCGGTCGCCGTCTTCGATTGTCGATACTTTCGCTTCCACCCCCTTACTCTGCTCAAAATATTCCCTTTTTGATTCGGCCTCCCGAATACAGATACCGTTTTCGATTTTAAAACGAACCGTCCCCGATGCTTTCTCTCCAGAGGTTTCAAGAACGGCTATAGTCACCGTTGCCATCGATACCCCCTTTCGCAACTTCTATCCTTACGCCCTTATGGGCGTAATTAATCTATAATCAAGCTCCCGTTAAGTGTCAATGAATTCCAGCCTTTTTTGCTCCCATCCAAAATAGTGTATATTAAAAAAGTAATGGAAACCGAAATCGAAAAAATCGATAAAGACAGCGAGGCTTTCCCGAATTGCCTGCGCGACATGCCGTCCGCGCCAAAAGTTTTGTATTTCCGAGGCAAGTTGCCCGCCAATGACGAAAAGCGCGTGGCCATGGTCGGTTCCCGGGTTTGCTCGGATTACGGCCGCCGCGCCGGTGCCGATATCGCCCAAGGGTTGGTTGATGCCGGATTTACGATCGTTTCCGGCCTGACGCAGGGAGTCGACACGATAGGACATACCGCCGCGGTAGAAAGCGGCCGGCGCACGATCGCGGTCTTGGGCACTGGTATCGACCGGGCCAGCCTTTATCCCCAATCGAATCTTGACTTATCCGAAAAAATAGTGAACAATGGCGGCTGTCTGCTAAGTGAGTACCCGCCCGGAATGCATGGGGCAAAGTACACTTTCCCCCAACGCAACCGGATCGTGGCGGCACTATCAAAAGCGGTTGTCGTGATTGAAGCCAAGATCAAATCCGGATCGCTGATCACTGCCCGCTGGGCCCAAAAAATGGGAAAACCGGTTTTTGCGCTCCCCGGCTCCATTTACGCGCTTAATTCGGGCGGCTGTAACGATTTGATCCGCCAAGGCGCAATACTTATCCGCAACGCTTCCGACATCCTGGAAGCGCTGGGACATGCCGTAACGCCAAGCCAGCAAAAAACTCTCTTTGGCGCGACCCCGGAAGAAAACCTGATCTTGGAAGCGCTATCCGAAGAGGCGCTGGAAATGGATAAGATAATCACCAAAACCACCCTGCCACCGCAAACGGTTTTAAGCATCATCCCCGTCCTGGAAATAAAGGGCTTGGTAAAAAACATCGGCGGCATGAAATATTATTTAAATAGAAATTAATGGAAACTGATAGAAATTTATCGAAATTAATTGCTCTCAATGAATTTCAATCAATTTCACAAAGCTAGTTTCGATAAATCTCAATTCATATGCAACTCGTAATTGTTGAAAGTCCGACCAAAGCCAGAACCCTGCAGGGTTTTTTGGGTTCGGAATATAAGATTCTCTCGTCCTTTGGCCATGTGCGCGACTTGCCCAAATCAACCTTTGGCGTGGATATCGAACACGACTTTGAACCAAAATACATTATCACCGTCAAAGGCAAAAGCACCGTCAAGGAGCTAAAGGCTCAAGTAGCCAAAGCCGACAATGTCTTAATCAGCACCGATCCGGACCGCGAAGGCGAAGCCATCGCCTGGCACCTGATCGAAGCTTTAAAGCTCAACGGCAAAGCCGGCAAACCCTACCAGCGGATCGAATTCCACGAAATCACCAAAGGCGCAATCGAGGAAGCGCTCAAAAACCCGCACCAAATAAACATGGATTTAGTAAACGCCCAACAGGCCCGGCGGGTACTCGACCGCATCGTAGGTTATAATCTTTCCCCCTTCCTTTGGAAAAAAGTGGCCAAAGGCCTTTCGGCCGGCCGCGTACAATCGGTGGCCGTGCGCCTGGTCGCCGAACGCGAACGGGAAATCTTGGCTTTCAAGGCCGAAGAATATTGGGAACTTGCCGTGACGCTAAAAAACGCAAAAAACCCGCCACTCAAGGAATTTACCGCCCGGCTGGCTTCGGTAAACGGTAAGAATTTGGAAAAGCTGGAAATTACCGATGATACCAAAGCGGTCGTAATCGAGCAAGCGCTTAAGGGAGCGGCATATTCCATGGCCAATATCGAAAGGAAGGAGACGCGCAAAAACCCGTCCCCGCCGTTTACCACCTCGACCCTGCAACAGGCCGCGTGGCAAAAATTCCACATGACCGCCAAAGCCACCATGGCCGTGGCCCAACAGCTTTACGAAATGGGTTTGATCACCTACCACCGCACCGATTCATTCAATCTCTCGGCTTTGTCATTGGCCGCGGCGCAAAAGTTCATCACCGACAATTACGGGCCCCAATACCACCCCGGGCACTCCAATATCTACAAGACCAAAGCCAAGGGCGCCCAGGAGGCGCACGAAGCCATCCGGCCGGCTTATGCCGACCGGACGCCCGAAACTGCCACCCAAGAAAAAAACTTGGCCAAACCGCAAGCCAAGCTCTACGAGCTGATCTGGCAAAGGTTCATCGCCTGCCAGATGAACCCGGCGGTTTTTGATTCGGTCGCCGCGGATATCGCCACAACCGGAAACAATGGCGTTGCCTACGGATTCAAAGCCAACGGCCAAACCCTGAAGTTCGACGGCTATCTGAAAGTTTATCCGGTGAAATTCGAAGTTGTCGACCTGCCCGCGATGGAAAACGGCGAAGCGCTGGAATTCATTAAGCTTGAACCCAGCCAACATTTTACCAAACCGCCGGCCCGCTACAACGAAGCCAGCCTCATCAAAGCCCTGGAGGAATTCGGCGTGGGACGGCCGTCGACTTACGCCCCGACCATTACCACCATCCAAACCCGCAACTACATCGAAAAGGATGAAAAAAAGAGCCTCAAACCCACGGAAATGGGTTTGATGGTCAACGATATTTTAGTGGCACATTTTCCGCAGATCGTGGACATTGGCTTTACCGCCAAAATGGAAGGCGAATTCGACGAGATCGCCGAAGGCCAGATGGACTGGATAAAAGTCCTGCGCGATTTCTACGGTCCGTTTAAAGCCAACCTGGACGCCAAATATAAAGAAGTGGAAAGCAAAAAAACCGAAGCCGTCGTCACCGACAAGCTCTGTCCCAAGTGCGGCGCCAACCTGGTGATCAAAATGGGACGCTTTGGCAAATTCTATGCCTGCCCCAAATTCCCGGAGTGCAAACACACCGAGAACATGGCCTCCGACAAGCCGACGTTTGCCGAGGAAATCCCCTGCCCCAAATGCAAGACCGGGCACGTCGTGGAAAAGAAAACTAAAAAACGCAAGATCTTTTACGGCTGTTCGGCCTATCCCGAATGCGACTTCGCCCTCTGGGACAAACCCACCGGCAAGCCTTGCGAAAAATGCGGCAGCCTGCTAATCGAAACCAAACGCGGCCAAATCAAGTGTTCCAATAAAGAATGCGGAGCCGACGAAAGCAAATCTTGATATTTTCTTAATTTTAAGCTAACTTACAAGTGGAGAATTTGGAATGTCGATGAATGACCGAATAATGGAAGCTCTTCGCGCCAACAAAGAGATGTTGACCAAACGGGAACTTTCTCGCCGACTCGGGATAGATGATACTTCAATCAAAGAATTCGAAGAATCATTTAAAGGCATGGAACGATCCGGACTGATAGTTGTGAAAACCCAAGAAGAACAACATCCGGAATTCGGAGCAATCGCCGTATCAAGCAAATACGGACTAGCTTTTTAAAATATCTTAGTTTTGAAAGAGTGGTGGTTTGGCGGGCACCGCGAGGCATAAATGTTTTTTCCGCTAAAATACGCCGAAGTGGTGAAATTGGCATACACGTAGCACTCAAAATGCTATAAGGGCAACCTTGTGTGGGTTCAACTCCCACCTTCGGCACAAATTAAAAAAGCGCATAAAGCGCTTTTTTAATTTACTTTTTTACTTGACAAACAAAATATTTTCTTATATAAATTACAAGGTGATCAAAGTGAACGAACAAAAAGAAACGAGAGAGTTCTTTTTATCAAAGATAAAAGGAGTAGAGTATGCTAATGGACGGTTGAATGTCACATTTTTTGGCCAAAGCGGAGGTTCCATCGGTCCCGCAACTCCAAACGATGTAAATAAATACCCTCCTGGGACATTGGTTGTAAGGATGTCCAGGAATAACTTAAAAGGCAATTCCTTCGTCGGCATTGTAAAACCAAAAACCAAGCGATTTGTAGACGAAATCATCAACGGAGACTCACGGAGATACTGGCGATTACCCGACTATCGGGACAAAATATACGTCGATTTGTAGATTTAGTTAAGTTATCCTTTTTGGCGCTGTAAGGCGCCCTTTGTTTTATATCCCCAGATTCGGTTCGGATTGCAGATCTTCCGGAGCGGCAACCGCTTCATGCCTCTTCCACGCAAAATAAGCGGCAACGCCGGCCATGGCTGCGTTATCCACGGAAAGGTCGGGTGACGGGGCAAGAAATTTTAAACCCAACTCACTCGCGGCTTCTTCCATCCGGCGGCGCAAAATTTTATTGGCGCTGACTCCCCCGCCGATGATTATGGACCTTGCCACCCGCGCCTCGACGGCGCGTTTGGTTTTTGAAACCAAAACATCAACAATGGCCGCTTCAACCTGATAGGACATTTCGTGGCGGTATTCAGGCGATATTTTAGTTTCCTCAGCTTGTTTTTGGTGCGAATAAAGCACCGCAGTCTTCAAGCCGGAAAAACTGAAATTGTAATTTTTTTGTTTTAACATCGGCCGGGGCAAGACAATCCCGAATTTTGACACCGCGCCGTTATCAATAAACTCTTTTGCGTATTTGGAAATTTCCGGGCCTCCCGGGTAATCCAAACCCAAAATCCGCGCCGCCTTGTCGAAGCACTCACCGGCCGCGTCGTCCACGGTTTGGCCCAGCAATTCATAATCACCAATGGCTTTTGCCAAAAATAATAACGTATGGCCGCCGGAAACCACCAGGCACACCGCCGACAGGTAATCCCGGACGAATTCCTCTTCGCCAATCCCCAGCGTCAATAAATTAGCCAGAAAGTGCGCCTCCAAATGATTGGCACCCACCAGCGGCAACTCGTATTTCTTTGCCAGTTCCTGGGAAAAGTTAATTCCCGTCCACAAACACGGATCCAATCCCGGTCCCTTGGTCACGCCAATAAATTTGATTTTGGAAATATCGGTTGCGCCCATTGCCGCGTCAAAAACCACGGGCAGGTTTTTTTTATGCTCGCGCTTGGCCAAAGACGGATAAACCCCGCCATAGCCCTTATGAAGTTCGGTTTGCGACGAAACGACATTGGAAACGGCAACTATCTTTTGCAACAAACCAGACGCCTCCGTCGCCCGCAAAACACTGACCGAAGTATCGTCACAGGAAGTTTCCACCGCCAGAAAATACACCTCTTTGTCCATAGCCACCAGAATAGTATCTTAATATACTTTTAGCAAGACTTTGATTTATGAACCGCGATCTATGATTTACAAATCAATCAATAGCTATTATCGTTTAATCGCTTCCAAAGCAAGACGGATCGCGCCCACGACCGGATCACCCACGACCACAAAATCAAATTTCCCGGGGTAATAGCGCTCGACATCGTCCATCGCCGCGTCGGCCAGCCAGCGCGATTTGTAAGCCCCGCCCACCAAAACCAGCGGCACCTGTTCGGAAAAGATCAGCTTAGACGCCACATGGCGCACCGACAAGGATATTTCCTTGCCGGCGGCAACCAATATCTCGCGTGCCACCTTGTCCCCCCGCCCCGCGGCTTCGTCGCACACCTTAAAAAGTAATGGCACATTCTTTGCAAAATCAGCATAAGCAAAGTCAACGAGCTTATCGAGATTTTTCAATTTTAAATTCTTTAACGCCACTTTTTCCAGGATCGTGTCCGGCACGCGGCCGTCATAGCTTTTCAGGATCGCCTGGAAAGTTTTTTGGCCGGCCCAAAACGCCGACCCTTCGTCGGCCAGCCACCCCCAACCGTTGACCTTGGCCTGACGGCCGCCATTCCAACCGTGGATCGCGCAACCGGTACCCGAGATTGCCACGATGCCATCCTGGCCATGGGCCCCCGAACGGAATGCGACAAGCTGGTCGGAACCGATCAAAACCTTGCCTTCAAAAATTTTAGCGATCTTTTTATTCTTTTTAAGTTCGCGAATAATTTCGGGTTTCCTGTTTTTAAATTCCTCCTCCATCGCCGGCAAACCAACAAAAGTCGCGGCAATCTTGGCGCTCTTTTTACCCTTAAGAATTCCATAAATACCCTCGCCAATACTCTTGGCCGCCGCTTCGATTCCGACATTACGCGGATTAGATGCGCCCGAAACCGTCCGCGCCACAATTTTGCCGCTCATATCCGCCAACGCGACCGAAGTCTTCGTCCCGCCCCCATCCACGCCGATCACAAATTTGTTTTTATTTTTATCAATTTTTTTAGCCATTGATGATCCGATTATTTTTTTAATTTTACCATATTACCAAAAAGAAAGGGCGCGGATGATAAACACCCGGCCCATGGCGACACTTTTCTAAGGGGTTGGTCTGCGATATAAAACAGCCACCCCATATCCCGGCAAAGCAGATGAAAAATACCCCACAAGGTATCCCAATAATTCATCGAGAGGCTTTCGCAATATCACACTTAATTTTATAACCGCCTGCTGCACATCCTCCCCCGCTCTGATCACCAACAAACCAATCTTCCCTGATGAATTATTCGCCGCTAAACTTAAAGCTTCCAGCGCTCCCTCATCTAAAATACTAATTACTGCTTTCATTACTATCTCCTCCTCTTAAAACACTTTACCGCGAATCATCTTCGCGGGTTTTGCGCCGCAAAATTCGCGGCGTTATATTCTTTATATATCGAAATTATTTGCGAATGTCAAAGGATAAAAAAAGGCCGCGAGATTTTGGCCGCGGCTAAGCTACTTTCCTATAGAACCTAAACGCAGTGTTCCAGTCTCTTCCACTTCTGTGTGTCCCAGCGACTTTTCTTACCTTCCCGCCAATCATATAATCGGCAATTTCAAATCCGCGAACCCGGAAAATGTCGTCCGGCTGCGGTTCGTCCGAATTCCACCAATGTATTGCGCGCCACCCTTCCTTATCATCGATCTTCAGCTTCGATCGACCTTTTTGGACGGCAACAGCTTCCTTCATGGCTCGATCCTTGGTCAGGTCAATGTGACCGTCAACCAGGGTAAAATCAAAGCCTTTTTTGCGCATTTGGGCGACATAGGCGGCAAGATCTTGCGGCTCTTCTTTATATGAGACAAAGACTAGACCGCCTGGTTTGATGACTTCCGCAAGTTGGTCGACGCACAATTCAAGCTGCGGCGCCCAGTAGATCCCCGGTAACTCGTTATGCATCCAAGCGCCGTCGAAAGAACTCCTTTCGTACGGCAATTTCTTTTTCAGGATATCGAGATGCCGGAAATTTTGCGCCCCCCAACGACTACTTGCATAAGACACGTTGTCGAGGATCGGGTCAAACCCTTGAACCTCGGCACATCCCATATTCATCATATCCCGCTCAACATACGCAGGGTCGGCTCCACATGCCAAAACCTTCGGATTCTGCATTCTCTTCAAAAGCATATCGACGAATAATTCCATAAAGTATCTCAGTCCATACGCTTCAGCCAAGGAATAACCATCCAGCAGAAACTGATTGCGATACCTGTCCGCCGGACCAGCCTCTTGAATTCTTCTGGTTTTGTTGTGGAATTTCTCCATATGAACCCCTGCGATCCTCTCTGCGCTTTGAAGCGCGCACAGATACAAATCGTACGTATCCATATAATTCACATCCAACTATCCATGCAAATTTTAAAAAACCAAGAACCAAAAAATACTACTTGATCCTGGAATTTGCTGGCTTTATTTTACAACTATTAATTATATTTGTCAAACTAAAACCGCGCGGCGCAAATAATATGCAAAAATTAACCGGCTTATGTCCCATCGTCGATATTACACTTATGTTTTTCTATTTTAATATGTTGCATATCTAGATTGCTCATAAATATTAAAAAAGGACGCTCCTGATTTGGAACGCCCTATTGCTTTACGGTACCTCCTAATGCCAGATAGCGCCAACCGCTGCCACTGGTTGTGAGCAGGCTCATAAATTCAGTACCATTTTTGGTTTTTATTTCCCCGACATCAAATATTCTGACGAACTCCGTTTCCAAGGAAGTGTCGTAGTAGAATGTCATTTCCCGTTGGCCGTTTTGCAGATGTTTATCCAGTTTGCCGAAGTCTTCCCGGGAAAGCTGCGGTAATATCGCGGCCAATCTTGCATCCGGAACAAGTAGCGTTACCGATTCTTTCCTCCTTTTGACGATTTCAACCTGCTTGCCTTGTCTCTTATATATATCGACAAGACGATCAAGCCCTTCCTCGGGAACCACTTTGGCGTAGAAAAAATAGAACCCTTCCGGACGGATGATACCCCCTGCCCGCTTCAGGAACCCGCGAAGGTCTTCGATCTCGGAAAAATTCTGCGCCACGCCGGCGGTCATCCCAACGTCGCATTGCCGCACAGGCCAATTGCCATCATTCCACGATTTTAGCAGGGTGTATCCAACCCCCGCGACGGGATGAGTTTTTGCCGCCCATTCAAGCACGTTGGGACGGACGTCAATCCCCCAAATAGGACCGCCAAAACCCAATCTGCGCAAATAGCGCGGCCCCCAGGTCGGATCAACTCGGATTTCCCCGAAAGTCTGATTTTGGCCAAGCCGGGAATATATCCAATTATCAAAAAAATGCCCCAGCGCATTAACTTCGGGAGCAGGATTACCGCTCCATACCCATCTTTGATCGTGGTATCTTCCCTGCCCGCTGGTCTCTTTTACCATCTGCGCCTCGCTTTCAAAAGCGGGACCGTAAAGCGCGCCAAGCGGCCCGTTATGCAAACTCTCGTCATCGCTCATTGCCTAAACCTCCTATTCCAATTACATTCAATTGGCATCGTTGAAATTATAAATATGCCAATTTTTTTATTACGATAAAAATTTCCTTTTGTCAAACAAATGACCTCCTCCCCGGGTTCCGGCTACGCCTCCACCCGGGGTTTCCTTTCGGGTCTCATGAAAATCCTCTCGGTAATATATGCCAACTCAGTGATATATCGGCGGATTTTCATGCCGACTTG
>Ga0172381_10001630_pt1 | contig 25889 bp, 19 predicted proteins | sample Leawel6488metaG_FD_119754 | JGI IMG/M metagenome (GOLD analysis project Ga0172381, IMG submission 119754) | Leachate microbial communities from a municipal landfill in Southern Ontario, Canada - Leachate well 64-88 metaG | ecosystem: Engineered > Solid waste > Landfill > Unclassified | place... | reverse complement strand
GGTGTTGGTACTTTTTTAATGTTAGCTCCCATGCTTTATGGAATGAGTTATCATGGATTTAAAGGTATTCAACGTTTAGGATACGAATTAGAAAGGCCAGAATTAGGCGGGCATCTAACTCTAACCACGGCAGCTTTTACAGATAGACAGCGAGCTATGCAAGCAATTCACAATTCCGAATATAATGGTAGAAGTGCGATAGGACAAGAGGCGTTCCTCCTCCATCGTTAATTTCAAATTTAAGGAGACTACCGTGGCAGAGATTAATATTACCAGCGACTTGACCCCAGAAGGAACAAAAATTACTCTTGACGGCAAAACGGGTAAGGGCAAACTCAAATCCGCATATTTTAGTTTAGAATATTGTATGCCTTGCTGCTGTTGTCATTGTAGTCCTTGCTCCTGCGATATGGAACCTATTCCTCATATTGTAGCCTCTTATACGGTAGAGGATAAGGGTGAAGATGGTACAGAAAAATGCATTACTTATCGTGTTTCCAAACATGGCAATGAGGATCCGGAAGCCCAAGACTCTATCCAAATGCCGAGTATAACAGAAGACATAATGATGAAATATTTATCCAGCAAGATGCTTGGACGAAAGAAAACGTAATACTTTATGCCCCTAAAACCTCCTACTAATCCAGCATGTATTCAGTGTCTCGCTGAACGCAGAAAACGCTTCGGTGATGAAGCTGCTATGTGTACATGCTTCTTCATTAAAGATGATGTATTAGAAGGGGAACCTGTTGATGGTTTTACCGAAGAGGAAAAAGATCAACTTCGGGATTTGAAAGACCCAGTACGCTGGGCCCAAAAGGTTCTTAATATTACTCCACGATGGTATCAAGAGTTAATGTTAAGATGCACCGCTACTCGTAAGACTTTTCGATGTGGAAGAAGAACTGGAAAATGTTTAGCAGGAGACACATATATCCATCTAGCCGATGGCAGCAGACAAAAAATCAAAAATCTAGTTGGCGACAATATTGATATTATATCTTTTGACGGAAAAAAAGCTTTTATACAAAAGGCCATCTGTTCAAAAAATGTAAATAAACGATCATATAAGATTACATTGTCATCAGGAAGAGAGATAGTAGCTAGTCACGACCATCCGTTTCTATTATATGGTCCAACCTGGAAACAATGTCACGAACTTAAAATCAAAGATCGGGTAGCAACAGAAAGAAAGGGTTTCTTTGGTAATGACGTAATGCTGAAAGAAGAAATCGAATTTCTTGCTTTCATAATAGGAGACGGTTGTTGTGCTAATGATACAGTAAGTTTCACCAATATTAATCCTATTATTCTTAAAAGATTTTTCGAGTTAGGACAGTTTTTTAATTGCGATATTAAAAAAGTAGATATTTCTTATTTCGTCCGTAGAAAACTTGGTACAAGTAAAAGAAACAAAAGCATAGAGTTTCTTAAAAAATATGGAGTTATGGGAAAATTATCCAAAAACAAAGTTATCCCTCCAGAAATATTTAAATTAAAAAAACAACTTCTGGCCTTATTTCTTAACAGATTATTTTCTACAGATGGTTGGGCCTCTGTAAATACCTGCAATAATAGAGGAGAAGTCGGGTATTGTTCTGCATCCAAGGAACTAGTTAGAGGGGTTCAGGAATTATTATTTAAATTTGGTATTCAAAGTTATTTAAAATTTAAAAAAGCAGTCTGTAATGGTAAACAATTTCCGGCCTGGCAATTATCTTTAACCAATAAAGAATCTATTAATATTTTTTATAAAGAAATAGGGATATTAGGAAAAGAAAAAGCGCTTAAAGAAGCTAAACAAGCTTCTGACGCGCTTCTTGGTGGACCAGAATTCACTGGGAAGGGTCAAACTGATACCATTCCTAAAACTGTATGGGAATTGGTTAGAAAACTTGTTGGTTCGAGGTATACACAAGATATTCTTGGGTCTATCCGAATAAGACCCAACTCTTCCCCTTCTAGATATAAAGTTCGCAAAATAGGCGAACTATTAAACAATCAAAAACTAATAGATGACGCATCAGCAGATGTAATTTGGGATAATATAATTGCCATTAAAGATGTAGGCGTAATAGAAACCTATGACGTTTCTATTTTAAATCAACCTAACTACGACTTACAGAATTTTAGTGCAGAAGGTATATTTGTCCATAATACCATTGCTATGGCTATTAAAGCCATGCATTTCGCTTTCACTAATAGCAACAAGAAAGTACTTATTGTAGCTCCAGAAGAAATCATGATTCATGAAATCTTCGACCAGTTCGTTAAATGGGAAGGGACTTGCCCCCAGATTGCGGCATCGAAAGCTAAATACGTAAAAGATACTATTACCTGGACATTACGAAATGGTTCTCGTATCCGTGGGCTAACAGCTGGTACAAAATCGGGGATGGCTGCCTCTTCTGTTCGTGGTCAGGAAGCCGATCTTATTATCCTTGACGAAGCTGATCGTCTATCCAATGCTGATATCACTACCATCATGTCTCTTCTTATCCATACAAACGAATACTCAGATGACATTAAAGAATTTATTGCTGCCTCTACCCCTACTGGTTTAGACACCAAGTTCAGAGAATGGTGTAGTAAACCCCGGTTTAAAGAATTCCACTTCCCATCTAGCCTTATCCCCGGTTGGAACACGCAGATGGAGGCTGAAGCTCGAGATGAGCATAGTGCCCCCAATGAGTATGAACATGAAATTCTAGCAGACTTTGGAAGTGCTGAAGCTGGCTTATACCCAAAACAATGGCTTTATCGTGCTCAAGAACTTGCTGATATGTTTTATGGTAATACTCTAGGTTGGGACTATGAATCCCAGCTTCCTAAGGCCGGCTGCGTTTACACGATGGGTGTCGATTGGAATGACAAAAAAAATGGTGTCCAAATAGTTGTTATGGAATATGACACTTCATATGTAACTCCTGAAGATCATAAAGCAGGAATTAGAGGGCGTTTTCGCATAGCTTATAGAGTTGGAATTGGCGGGACCGAATTTACTCAAAACCAATCAATGGAAAAAATCATAGAACTTAATCGTATCTGGCAACCCAAGGCCATATATGTAGATGAAGGCTTCGGCAAAACTCAAGTTGAAGATCTTCGTAGATATGGTATGGCTCATCCTGACTCCAAAATGCTGGAACGACTCAAGCCAAAGAATATGAGTTCCATGCACGAGATACACGACCCCGCGACCAAACAGATTGTCAAAAAGCATATGAAGCCTTTCATGGTTAATAACTCAAGAAGTTTCTTTGAAAAGAATCTTATTATTCTTAATCGCTCCGATAAAGATCTATTTAAGGAATTGGGCAACTATACTATTGACCATCAAACAATAGATGGCCGGCCTGTATACAAAGGAAAGGATCATATTCTAGATGCTTTTAATTTCTCCCTACTTGCCTTTACTATGGAATTTACTGATCTAGGTGAACCAATATACACTGCCCGTATGAGAGTCGGAGGTCGTTTCGGAGAGAAAAGCGGATCTACACCTGACAATGAAGAACCAGGTTATATCAGTGTAATTGACAAAACAGGTGAAGGAAATAAACGGAGTCTAATTGCAGGACCCCGCGTTATTCCCATAGATAACAAATCCTGGTTTCGTGCTCATAAGTTATGGGACCGTGGCAAATATAACAGTAAGCAGTTTACTAGACCAACAAGAAGGGTAATATGACACGCAAGGGCATCAATACATCTCATGAGAAAAATTCTCTTTATAGCAAGGTGCCCAAATTCACTCCTCGCCATATAGAAGATGGAACTATTCGTGGCTTAACGGGTAAGCCTCAGTCTGTTACACCCATCCCTCAACCAGAAATAGATATTGAACAACTTGAAAAAGATTATATTTCTCTCCAAGATCTCTTTGATCGTGTTGGTGCTATATTAGATACACGCGGGGAGACCATGAGACTTTGCTCGAGTCTCCCGCCCATCATACAAGAAAGATACCTACGCCAAAAACAAAAAAATGAATCTTGCTGGGCATTTTATAAACGTATGGTCGGCATTTCCCAGGACTACCCTCAAGAGGATCCAGACAAACTTACAACTTATGCAGAACGCCTAGCGGGAAATGGGAATGATGTTCTCACTGATCCCTTTGGTGGTACAAACGGTATTTGCTCTTCCTCAACCAGAAACATTTCTGACGAAGACACTCCAACACTTGGTATTGAAACAGACGATGAAAACTATGATTATGCGGCTCTCGTAGCAGGTCAACTAATTGCTGGTGGGGAAATATGTGACCCTGATTCTGGTCCCTATAGTGGCGAACAGCGAACAAAAGATTTCAATGAGAACCCAGGCAAGACCATTCTACTCCGTATGTTATTTTTGGCGATTCTAAGACTCATTACTTCTGCCATCTTCGCCATAGTATTCACTCCCATGAAATGGTTATTGAGAAAAATTAATGGTCTAGTCGAAGGGAAAGAACCTAAAAAGAATCCACTAACTGGGCTCCCCATCTCCGTTCCTATCCCCCCTACTCCTCCGGGGATAGGTACTGCTTTATCTAAAGCTGCCAGTTCAATTGGAGCAGCGCTTGTTAATGCGGGGAAAACTATAGGAATCGCATGGTTGTTTAATAAGGCCCGCAAGTTTGCCCTAGACTGGGTAGAAAAAGCAATAGCTGATGGTCCTAAGCTAAATAGAGACGTAGAAAGATTCGACGCCCTTGTTTTGGCTAAGCATGTTCAAGAGACTGCTTATTATTCGGAAGAAGATCAATGGCCTGAAGCCGCTATGCTATATGTACATTATGAAGCTCTAAGTAGACAGTACAAATCATCTCTAGGAATTTTTGATTACTACAAAAAAGAATCTCTTACTCAAACAGATAAAATTGGATCTTATATTAAAAATACGGCGACTACCGCCGCCAAAATTCCCAAAGATATGGCAGAAGTTCTCTTGCTTCAGAAAGACTACCAAGAATCTGCTCTAGCTAATATGGATAATTTATTAAGAGGAAGATTTGTTGATAATCTATTCTGCTGCTTATTCAAATTTCTTGGCGCTCAAGAACTTAAGTTTCTCAAGCTAGCCCAGGCTATCCTAAAAATAAGTCTAAACCGTAAGGCCTTAATGTTTGAGAGTCTAGACTCTGCTCTTGCTAATTTGTGGCGCACCATTGAAAAGATGCTCCTGTCTTCAATTCTGTCCATTTTATACAACCTTTTCGATGAAGTTAACGCTAAACTACGTAAACAACTTCAATTACAAGTGGACTCAGCGGCTTTTAAAGTTGGTGCCTGTCTTTCATGGAACATATTCGTTGGAAATTTGTTAAAATTTATAGGGGATCTTGAGCGAACCCTCCTAGACCTAGTAGTAGATCTCAATAATAGCATTAAATTGCAAACCAAATACCAAGTTGAGTATATTGATGGTTTAAAAGAATCTCAATATATACGCAGACTTTTAAAATTAATAGATGTCATCCTAAAGGCTCGTCGATATGGAGAACTTTGCAAAAACTCTAAAGTCCCGACAGATGAAGAACTTAGACTCCTTTTCAATCAGGTTCGTAACGAGTTTGATCTAGACGATGCCAAGCCAGGCGAAGATGTAAATCCTGGCACTTCGGGTCTTGATACTAAACGTGCTCAATTTGATGACTGCCTTAAAAAGGTTCCTAAGAACGAGGTTGAGCGAGTATTGGGTTGGATAAATAAACTTAAGGCTGATGAATAAAATGGGTATCTTTTCATTCTTTTCGCGTTTAGGATCCAAACCACAAATCAAAGACGTATTTGATCCTGCTCGGGTCAAGGTTCTTCGTAAGGCCCTTGCGAACAACCCCCCAACCACTACCCGCGGGACAATTGCGACTACGGGTGAAGTTAAACAAGATTACGATCTTACAGTTATAGACCGGTTTTCAGATAATGAAGGCTTAGTCTTTCAAGCTTTTGCTAAAGTACTCGAGAAGGCTGGAAATGGTGGGTATGAATTAGTATCAAAAGACACTGAAGCTGCGGCCTATATCAAACAACGGTTAGCAGAATCTGCTATCGTTACACAAAAACCTACATCCGTTCTTCTAAAAGAAATTCTATCCGATGTAATTCACTACTCTAACTGTTTCGTCTTCAAATATCGTGATGAAGAATTTTCCAGTGGCAAACCTATTACTATTGCCGACAAACCTTTAGTTCCTATTTCTGCATATGCTCGGCTTGACGCTACGGCAACGATTCCTAATCGGGATGAAAATGGAAACGTTAAAAAGTATGTTGTAAAACAAACTGCTGAGGGAGCTAGTGGTAGCAAAGAAAAGACAGTAAAAGTAGAAGATATGGTCCACTTCTTTTGCTATAGAAGTGAACGTAATAATCTCGGTACACCATTCATCCAACCAGTTCTAACTGATGTTCAGACACTTCGTAGACTTGAAGAAAACGTTGAGCTATTAGTCCATCAACATCTGTTTCCTCTCTATCAATATATTATCGGGACCGAAGATAAGCCGGCGCAAGACGAAGAAATTGAAAAACTAATTACTGATTTAGAGAACATGCCAACAAGTGGAGGTTTCGTAACTCCAGAGCGCCATAAAATAGAAGTACTAGGTGCTGAAGGTGAAGCTATTGATGCTTCCAAATATCTAGAATATTTCCAAAAACGTGTCATCAAGGGTCTAGGCATAGGTGAGACTTCGTTTGGTAGTGCGGCTGGTGCTTCTCGAGCTTCAGCAGAAACTATAGATCGTGGACTTATTGAAAAGGCCAAATTCTATCAACAAGTTGTGGAAGATTTCTTCAACGAATATATTATTAAAGAACTTTTACAAGAAGGTGGATATGAGACTTATGACCAAGCCTCAGCCGTAGAAGTAAAACTTGTATTTAACGAAATTGACGTTGACATGCGTATCAAGAAAGAAAATCACGCCATCAACAAATTCAATAATAATCTCATTACCTTTGACGAATTCCGTATGGAAGTTGGTAAAGAAGTTATTGATGTTACTAACACAGAAGAAGTAGAAAAACTATTTTTCTATATGTTCGGGCCTGCCAAGCTTGCTGAATACGAAATTCAGGTTAAAGCTTCAGCTGGTGCAGCAGCTTCGGTTGCTAATGCAGATCAACCAAGTAATCAGCATGGTAAAAAGTCATCTCCCAAAAAGACACGAGATGCCAACAAAAGTGTTATCACACGTTTAAAAAATTCCAAACTTATACAGTCGCTACGCTCTTCTCTTAGTCAGCAGTTAGAAAATGCCAGGCAAGACACCTTAGCCATGGTGAAACTAACTTCTGGTTCACCAGAAGAGACACATATTGAATCACTAAAACTGACCTTTGGCGTCCTCGAAGATTACACCATTCAAACTTCAAAACCCTATATTGATAAGGCTTTTGAAGATGGATACCTTTCTGCAGTTCCTGGAAAAGTCTTTTCCGCTAGACAGGCTATAGAAGACGCAACATCTAGACAGGTACTTGACCAATATGGGAAATATATACGGAAAACTGTGGCAAATCTACGAAAAGATGTTATAAATATATTGGGCCAATCAATCCCTAGTATGTCCGAGAAGTCCAGCGAGATTTCTGCGGTTTTCGATACTAGGAAATTTTATGTGAACTCCTCAATATCATCAGGTATAAGTCAAGCATTTAACTTTGGTTTCGCCGTCGCTCTCAAACGTAATGGCCACACCAAAGCAATAAATCGTGCTACTGATGAAGCTTGTGAAACTTGTAAGGCCCAGGATGGTAAGGAAATTACTCTGGCATCTATTAAGCCGGAAGACATTCCACCCCATCACGGTAGTTGCGAATGCTACCTTGAAGCAGTAGAGGAACCCAATGCCTAAAGCAGTTAAAATCTTTGAAGCCCTTAGCATTGAGGATTCCCTAGGCCAAATAACTGGCAAAGCTAAAGAACGCGTAGCCAATATGGTTCGGGATGCAAGAGGTAGTGATTCACCAATCGGTCTACTATCTGAAATAGCTGTAACGCATGGTGGAATTGTAAATGGAAATTTCGGGTACTATAAGCCCGAAAGACTAAACAAGTCGGTTCGGACATGGGTAGAGCCTTTTAATAAGCCTCTTTTAAAGAACCATGATTATCATACAGAACCACTTGGAAGAACGGTAGCATCAGTTTGGCGGTCAACAGTACCGTCTGTAATCCCAGATGTTAGGAACTCGATTCAACGTGCTGATTACAGTTTCCGGGGTCTAGGCCATATCCAGAACTTGGTAAGTGTTAGTGACCCCGATGCAGTAGCGAAAGTTTTGGATGGTAGATACCTCACCGTCTCTGTAAGTGGTGAGACAGACGAAATGACATGTTCCATCTGTGGTCAGAACTGGCTAGAAGATGGTCGTTGCGAACACAGATTTGGAAAAGAATACGAAGATGAAGATTCGGGCAAGAAAGATCTTGCCTACTGGGTTGGTGGGGATTTTGTCTGGGATGAGGTTTCTTTCGTTAACACACCAGCAGATCCTTTCGCTCAAGTTGTCACAAGAGAAGTAAGTGCAGATGCTCAAGATCAGATCATCCATACTTATGACTACAAAGACGTAACGATACTTAAGGCTCAGGTTGCAGACTCGAAGAATAGACTGATCAAACTTTATGCGATCAATGATTCTCTAGGCAAGGGCATTAAGCTTGACGATGAAACTTCCCTTGATGAGTTGGACAGATTATACGGCAAGAGAATCTTCCAGGTCCTAACAGATCTCAAAAAGAAGGAAACAAAAGTGGAGAAACCCGAGTTGACCCCAGTTAAGATTGAAGACCAGAAAACAGCTTCTGTCCCAACTCCGGATCCTGCTCCCGCACCCGCGGCCCCAGTTCCTGAGCCTCCTAAGGATGAAAAGAAACCTGAACCCCCAGTGGCTCCTATTCCCGAACCTCCTAAGGATGAAAAATTAAAAAATGAACCTATACCAGCCGCACCGATTCCCACTCCTCCAGTAGAGGATACTAAAATTAAGGCCCTCGAAGAGGAAAACAAGAATCTGAAAGATGAACTCCAGACTGAAAAGAGCGAGAAGGATGCTGCTAGCAAACTTCTTACTGATCTTCAGTCCCAGATTCGGAAAATGAAGATCACCCAGATACTAGATCTGAAACAGCGGTTAAACCTTGTGAAGTTTACCACAGAAGATGAATGCAAGGCTGCGGAAGATGAACTTCAGACCCGCGCTATTGAATCCATCGACGATCAGATTAAAGATCTGAGTGCTAGTCTAAAAGAGGCTTCGAAAGTGAAGCCTTCTACTATTAAGATTGGTGACTCTGACCCGGTTGCGGATACCGAGTTAGAAAAGGCTCTAAAAGTAATTGATGAGACTCCAGTTGCCGATCTGTTAAAGAGATATCTTAACGGGAAATGGAATCCGCGGTCTTAGTAATTCTTAGTAATAAAGAACGTAATACAAAACGGAGGTTTGTAGCAAATGGCTGAAACAGTGGGTACTTCTTCGGCTCTTCCAGTTCGGCAGTGGCCCTATGTAAGCCGTACTCGGCCTAACTTTCAGGTTAGCGAGTCGGATGCACCGGCAATTGCCTTAAAGCCCGCGGCATACCTTCCAGTAAATTTCATGGATATGAATATTCATGACTGGATCGTACTTCCTAAGGGGACCATCGTAGCACTTGATTCTGATGGGAATCTTGTTCCTGCTAACGGTGGCAATGCAACAACTGATACGTACACGATGAACGACGTTGACGCAGGCGTTAAGGATTCGAATGGCACACTAGCAGTTGTAGCGGGAACTTATACCCGTTCTGCTAACGAGCCTATCGGAGTCTTGATGGTTGATGCTCGTCAGGATATTCGGGGCCGATATTTGAACTACAAGAACCAGACAGACGCCCTGGGCATTCTTTGTGAGTATGTCATCGAAGTTCCTTATTTCACCTTTGCCGATCTAGGATCCCCAACAAGTGTTGCAGCAGGTGTTGCAATTGCTAAGGCCAAGATTGGTCCTATTGCCTATGCATCCGTGACCGGAGCTGCTGCCATTACCTATGGCGCAAGTTCCTTCATCGCTTTGCAGCCAGGTAATAAGGTAATGAGCGATCCGAACGGGAAGATTGTAAAGTGGGATGGCGTGGCTGCTAGCCAGGTCATCGGTACCGTACTTTCCATCGATACTGACTTCCCCAAAGATATGCTACAGCACGTCATGACATATCCTTACTCAGAAACGCCAGGCTCTGAGACGGGTGGTTTCCCAGCAGCACTGGCTTGGACCGGAGCAACTAAAGCTGCTCGTATCCGGCTAACGTTCTAATTGCGGTTTATCAGGAGGAGTTGAGACCCATGATTAATGACGAGAAGACAAAGCAGGAACGGGAGATCAAGGACAAGATCCATCGGGAAGTCGAGTTGGCTTTCCGTAATAATGGATTTGTGGACGAGTCCAATCGCTTCAAGGTCAAGGACCTCCTGGTTTCTACAGACGCAACCCTGTTCGTAAAGCAGACTATTGCGAACACGGTTATGGAAGCTATGGAGCCACGGCTGGTTATCAGTCCCTTGTTCCAAGTTATCCGCCTGGTAAGCGGGACCAGTATCAAGTTCCCCGCTATCGGTGCCCTAACTGCCGAAGCTATTCCTGAAGGCTCTCGTTATCCCGAGAAGTCCCTCGACCTTTCTGGGGGTGATCAGGTTCGCTTGGAAGTGACCAAGTATGGTCTCCAAGTGAAGATTACCCAGGAAATGATCGACGACTCTCAGTGGGATGTCATCGGTCTTCACCTTCGCGCAGCCGGCCGCGCTCTTGCCCGTAAGAAAGAAACCATCTGCGCCGAAACGTTTAATACGTATGGCCAGAAGGTTATCGACAACCTAGAAAAGTCTGCCGCAGTACTGGGCGGATCCTCGGGTGTTGATCGGACAGGTGCTCTTAATGGTGGAATGCACCTTGATAACGTATTTGAGATGATGGCCTATCTAGTTCAGACAGGCTTCACCCCCGATACAATCATGATGCACCCCATGGCTTGGGCCATGATGGCAAAAGATCCTCTTCTGAAACAGATCGCTTGGATGGCAGGCAACCAGTATCTCGGTGGCAATTTCTCCGGGACGCAGGGCGCTACCAGCTGGGACAGTTCTCCCAACTTCAGAATGAAGACCATTAACCCCAACGCAGCTACTTTCCAAACTGCAATCCCAGCAGGAATTTTCCCCTGGGCTCTTAAGGTTCTGGTATCCCCTTACATTCGTTTTATTGCTAAGGGTGCAGCCGTAACCAAGCAGGATGGAACTGCTCCTGGTGCAGTCACCGGGATCACTGATGGTTCTTCTCTCGCTGTTCGTCCTCTTACGGATATCACCGTTCTCGATAGTTCCGAGACCGGCGTAATCCTACAGAAGAAAGACGTAACAACCGATGAGTTTGATGATCCTGAAAGGGACATCAAGGCCTTGAAGATCATGGAGATGTACGGAACAGGTACACTCTCTCAAGGCAAGTCCGTCGTGGTTGCTCGTAACATCGCTATGGTTCCTACCTACGACTTCACCAATACTCTGTCTGTGTCGAGTGTTGCAGAGGTAGTTCGTAACGTCTGAGCCTAGCACTTAACCCTCTCTTTGCACCGGAAAGCCGGTTGGTAGGTCTCCCCTGCCTACCGGCTTTTCTATTTAGGGGTTCACCGAATGGCTTCTATTGTTTCCACAGATCCGATTGATCAGGCAGACGAAGTTTATATTCGCCAAAACATTGCAATAACTTTCGATGTTGACATGGATTCAACCACCATGACAGCCGAAACATTTATTGTGTATGACCAGGATTTCAATATTATTGATGGTATTCGGGCATATGATGCCACTAATCGTATACTTAGTTTCAGTCCAAGTAATCCATTCTTAGTTCGCCATGACTATATTGTTGAAGTAGTTGGCGGTGAAGATGGTGTCAAATCACTTCCCGATGCATGGGGTGATGTACAAGAATTAGTTGGGAACTATCGATTTACTTTTACTACTAATGATGGTCGTTTTCTTACCCCCCCAACAGTAACTATTCCTAGTGGTGTGCCTACTGATATTACTTATCCGTCAGGTGTTACGTATTCGACTATCTTCGCAGTTCGTTCTACGACACCTGCGAATGCCCAATGGGGTCTCGATCCTTCTGGTGTTTATCTTGATAGTAACGGCGATCCAACACTTAAAATCTGTTTTAATAAACCAGTTCGGCTGTCCTCAATAACAGGTTCGGGTGAATTGTGCGATCCTCATGGTATAACTATTATCAGCCAAGATGTATTACAGGATCCATTTCGTCCTATTGTAGATCTTTCATCCACTGGTATTTGGTCATCTGTACTATGGCAAGCTACATTTACATTTGACAATAACCAGGTGTTTGAACCAAACCGTGAAATCACTGTTACTATTCCTTCAACTGTTACAGCTACCGATGGTTCAACCCTTGCCGCGGATTATTCATTCTATTTCACCACCGAACTAGATCCTTTATATGTCGGCGTAAACCATGTGCGGTTAATGCCTGTGGGTCCAATGATTTCAGATATACCTGATGACACTATACTAAGAATTATTCACTCCAATTCTATCTTAGCTAATTGGTATTCTGCCGGCAGACCTGCGGTAATCCAACCCTTTACATCTAACCGTTATACGGGCTCAGAAGTAACCGTAACTAGACCAGCCTTTACTGTAGACCCAGTTACCGGTCCCCCCGAATATGTAAAAAGATTTGTACTAGCTAAAACCTGGTATGATCTTTTAAGAGCCAAGTATAATAATTATATCGACGGTATTATGTTGGGTGGTGGACCTGGCGCTGCTAAAGCTCTTGATGATCTCAAGATCACTCAAGGTGGCGGGAGCATTTATGCATCTACAGTTGGTCCCATTATCGAGAGTCTCGAGGGCAATCCCAAGAAAGGGATTAAAGGAGAGATTCAAGATTGGTTGGATTATATTACTGGCGCTGCCAAGTGGAAACCCGCACTAAGTTTCGTGTGGGGTCTCAATGATAAAACAAAACCCCAGGGTAGAACCAACTTTATTGGTACTCTTCCTGGTTTGAATCAAAAGGCTTAAGTTAAATGACAAACTTTTGGACCCCAACAACTAATCCTACCGGAACAGCCATAAGTAATACGTCATTATATCCAGGTGGAGCAACACAAGGGAATATCGACCTAAGAGCAGAACTTCATAAAATCTTATTTGGCGACATTCACCATCCTCCTCAAGGCCACAAAATTCTTGTTCGTCATATGACAAGCCAGTGTCCATGTATGATTGGTGGCACTGGTTCATCAACTTGGGATAGTGATATTGGGGAAAAACATAAAGAGCCTGATACGAAATGTTCAGTATGCCATGGCGAAGGTTTCGTATACTCCGATGTACCTTATACCGCCTATAGAAGTATGATAGGTTCCAAGAGCGGTTCTATTCTTGCCTCTTATGAAGAAACACCTCCGGGCATAGTAGCCATAATGGGATTTAATTATTTCTTTGAATATAGCACCCCAATAGCCGATGTGGACAAAATAGTAGAACTTAAACTAGACCTATCGGGTGGTCTCCCAGTTAATAATGGTCTTGCCAATCAGATTGAAAAGTTTAAGATAATACAGTTAATCAACTATCGAGCAGATAACGGAAGAGTTGAGTTTATAAGGGCAATATGCGAACGGGAGGAATGGTGAGCGGCATAATTCGTTATAAAACGCTCAATAAAAATGTTATAACCCATTATGATGTGGTTATAATATATATGGGTAAATCGGGCTCAGAGGAGTAAAATGGGCTCCTCTTTTTTTGGTGTCACTAATTTAAATGGTACGGTCCTCCCGACGACCCCACGAACACTTTCGTACCCGGATTTACCTCGGGTAAAGATGGACCGAAATGGAACCATTGAAGATTTTAGTACAATTACACTAAGAGCACTTAAGTTTTTCCAGGGGAATATCCTTAAAAGATCTAAGGATACCTGGGTACCTCTTCTGGTAGGTTATCCTCAGAAGAAAGTACACGAAGCCTCGAACTCTAAGGTGAGGAGTAGTATAACTAGTCTAGATGACTTTTACTTCCTGAATCCGTTTGCTGACCTTGTAACCTTTACACTTGAATGGCAAGGCCCAGCCGGCATGAACAAGGCATTCGGAACAGAAAAGCAACGAGGCGCACAGCATAGAGAGTATTTGTTGGTAGATGATCAGCCGGGTATCGCTTATGATATTGAAGGCCGGCCGATGGATAATCTGGTAAGATTCGACTGTTGGAGTTCAACAGGGAGAAATGCAGGGAACCTAGCCACTCGGTTTAAGATAATGATGGAATACATGAAAGGGTCCATCATTCGGCAAGGATTCAGACGAGTTGAGTTTTGGGAACGAGCCCAAGATAAAGATGTAACCAGATGGCGGGATGATATCTCATGTGTATCTTTGAGATATTATGTGGGGACCGAAGAAATCTCGATAACCCCCAAAACCCTGATTACACAGATTGATTGGGAGATGCGAATTAATCAAAACCCGGATGAAGAGCAAGAAGCCTTCCTCCGTGAAATTGCTGGGTTGTCGTCCAGCGGATACGTGATTACGCCTGAAGCTAATCCTTTCGTTTCAGGCATGAGCACCGGCACCACCGAACTCTTGGAACACCTCTAAAGGAGCATACAGATGGCCCGGACTGTGAATCTACCGGTACTCGAGACCGAATTGACTGATGGTGGCATTGTCATCAATGCTACAAATATGGCTACAGATGTTGTTATGGCCATAGGTTTTTCTTCAGCTCTCACCACACAGCATGAAGTTGCTGGTGGCACACGCCCTACGTATAGCGACAATCCCATCCTTCTAGCTAAGGGTGATGAAGCCGACTATATTTATGGTTTTGCGAAAGATGGTTCCACTCTTACTCAGGCCGTTTATGAACTATCGGCTGGTGGCGCTAACCGTATTTACACTGTAAACCTCGGCAAATGGAACTCGGCTGTGTTCGTGGATCCAACAACTGAGATCAGCTATGATCTGTTTAGCGGCACTGATATCATTGACAAAGAAGTATACCGTAGAGCCCTTAAGTATATCTATGGTGTTCTTAAGAACAAAACAGATTTCGACCTTCTCTTCCCTGTTGATGCTTATGCCTTTGACAAAGTTGTAGTGAATAATAGATCATTAAGCTTCGCCTATGATCTAGCATTCCATTGTTTTGAGATGAATGCCCAAAACAACGAAGTCATTGGTATTATCAACGTAGAGCCAGCTGCTTCTGGTACCCTAACCTATGTTGCAGGATATGTAGGAACAGCTCCTACCAAGAATACATTGGGTGTTATTACGGCCAATGGTACTGGCCTACTAGGCGAAAAGGAAATGGCTGGAGATACGAGTGGTCTCCCAGGCTTTATCGCTTCCAACTTCGCCAATGATTCTGTCAACTATGGCTTGCCTCCTCTTAGCGATGCTGAAATGCTAACAGATCGCAAGGGTAACCCTGTTGACATTGGTAAGTTTATCGAAGTTATAGCCATTGAACCTAATTTCGTAAATGCTGCATTCGCCAATGATGGGACTACTACTTATACAGGTCCTGGTGGATCTGCATATGCTGGTCTGGTTTCTAATCTTGCACCTCAGAGTGGTCCGACTAACAAATCGCTGGGTGGTGTATCCGGTTTGCGTTATAAGTTCTCAGAGCTTCAACTAGACAATCTAACTCAGAGCCGGCCAGATCTTCTAGAAGGTAGTGATCTAGGCCACGTAGGTCATGTAACAGCTAAGCAAACCAACCGCGGTGTAGTTGTGGTTGACGGAGCTTCAGCTGCCAGACCTGCTTCTGACTACAGACGCACACAAACGATGCGTATTATCAATGCCATCAAGAAAGTGACCCGTAATATTGCGGATCCCTTTATTGGTGAACCTAATAGTGACGCTATGAGAGCATCACTCAAAACCTCACTAGATAAGGCTTACCGGAAGTTTGTTGGCAAAGGTATCAGCCAGTATGACTTCCAGGTTATCGCCAGCTCTATTGACCGGGTTCTTGGCAGAATGTTAATTCAGTTGTCCATTGTCCCTGACACTGAGACACGCAGAATTGACTTCGTAGTTAATATGTCATCGAGCCTTTAATTAACTAATAACCGCACTTATAGGAGCGGAGAACAATGGCAGATCTGGAGGCGAGTACCTTAAGGTACTTGCCTCCAGGTCCAATTATGAAAAGATGTTCTGCTTGTAAAATGCCCAAGTTTCTCTCAGAGTTCTATAGTAATAACTCTAGAAAAGATGGATTATCTCACGATTGTAAAAAGTGTAATAAAGAAAGATCCACTTCTTTTAGAATAAAAAGTCCGGATAAGGTAAAAAAATCTTTACATACCTGGTATCAAAATAATAAAGGGAAAGTTAGACTCAACGATAAAAAATGGCGGTTGGCAAACAAAGACAAAATAAGAAAAGCCAGTCTTGTCTGGTATAACAATAATAAAGAGAAGATGAGATCCAGTCGTAAAAAATGGGTAGCTCTTAATCCTGAGAAGCACATGGCGGGGATCAGAAGATATCAACTCACACATCTTAATGCTACGCCACCTTGGGCTAAAGAAATAATGAAAATATACACCTTACAAATGTATAGAAAAGCAAGGGAATTGACAGAAACGACAGGAGTTAAACACGAAGTGGATCATATTCATCCATTACGAGGAAAAAATTTCAATGGTTTACACCTGCCATGGAACTTACAAGTAATTTCGGCTTCTGAAAATAGAAGTAAGGGTAATAAAATAACTGAAGTCCTTCATAGTTAAGGAGTCTTACCATGGCTGATCTTACAACAAGCCAGTACACTAGAACCTATACCTCCTTCTCTGGGTGCGATATGGTAGCTCATATCGATACTCTTAGGATTGGAGAGATCCAAGGTATTTCTTATTCGATTACGAGAGAAAAGGCTCCCATCTTCGTGATGGGTAAAGTCAATGCTGTCTCGTTTTCGAGAGGGAAGCGTGGGATCGCCGGAAGTATGGTGTTTATTATATTTGACCGTGATCCTGTTCATCAGATCGCAGCTCGGTCTACTTATGTAGCCAAGTCTGATGAAAATGCGGTTCGTAGACATGTGTTCGGATTGCCGGCTGTGCCTGTTGATCAGGTAGACCAGAACGTTATTGCTTTCCTGGCCACCCCTCAGTATGCAGACGAAATCCCTCCGTTTGACGTATCGCTAACGGGCGCTAACGAATATGGGCAAATTGCCTCGATGTCAATCCTGGGAGTGGAATTCTTGAACGAAGGTTCAGGAATCTCAGTTGATGATATTGTTAATGAAGCTGCATTCACCTATGTCGCTCGTGAGAAGACTCCTCTTCTACCCGTCGAATATGGTGCAACTGGCATCGACATTATGGACCTCGGTGGGTCTGTTAACCTATCCGATATTCCTGCGCTGGTTGAAACTCAGACTCCATAACTTCTTATTACCGGTTGTGCAACCGCCTGGTGTATCCCCTCCACTGGGCGGTTGATCTTTCCTTCCTGGAATACCCATGGCTGGCTTCCCTTCAGATCTAGATCGTATCAACGATCCGATTCTGCCTACAAGCAGATCGAATTATTTTGGTAGTACTAATAGTTTTTCGGGATGCGATATCCGAGCTATTGTACATACCGATGATGGGAATATTGTTACCATTGGGAATCTCTCTACATTAACCTATTCTGTCCACCGTGAAAGATACCCTGTTAGAGCTTTAGGTTATAGATATCCAAAAGGCTATACAGCAGGTGGAGTTACAGTAGCAGGTACAATGATCTTCGCAGTCTTTGATCGTTATGCTCTCTACGATATTGCCAAACAGAAAGCTCGTCTGGATAATGGGATAGGTGAAGCAGCCTATTCTCTCCAGGGTCACCAGATGGCTCCATTTGATGTTTCATGTATCTTCATTAATGAATTAGGACACCAGGCCAACCTTAACATATATGGTGTACAATTCGTCGATGAAAGTCAAACTATGTCAGTCAATGATATTTATATTGAATCTTCTCATAGTTATGTGGCAGACGATATGGATGTTATGTTCCCAGGGTTAGAGGGGAAACCACTTCGGGCCACTAATCTTATGGTCCCTGAAACTATTTATAAATTTGATACAGTTACCGGCCAGGTACTTACTTCTAATACTATCTACTAATACCGATAATACCGACTCGATATAGAGTAGTATTAAATACAGGTCGCATCATAGGGTGAAGTAACGACAGGTGATCTTGAAAGGGATGTAGCCACTTTCCATGCCTACCGCAAGTAGGTGATTCAAAAGGTATCCATTCCCAGTACTGATATGCATTGTTAGCTAATAAGAAATTATCAGAAAGTTGTTTCATCAGAACAAAGGTGATGTCATAAGCTATCCAAGGTTCTTTTGAAGGTAAGATTTCATCATAATCAGCGATTACTACTCGTTCATACTTCTTGTTTTCTTCCTTGCTCATCCGGTAACCAACTACAACAGCTCCAGACTGAGTTTTATAGACAGCATACATGACATTGGACTGGAACCATCTACGCGCTAGAGTCTTCGACATCCCATTTGGAGACGTTGGATCCCCACCCCCACCTCCGGAAGTAGATAGAGTACTACCAAGCCAAGGCAAGGCCTCCAGGATGGTGTCAAAATTGAAGAATAAGGCCCTTTTTCCGGGACTTTCTTGGCTATAGATGGTTCTAGTGAAGTCAGCGTATACCTTAATATCGGCTTGGGCATTAAAAACCGTTATAATATATAGGGAAACAGCGATAAAGAAAGCTTTCATATGTCCTCCAGGACCATTTTGCTGACCTCAGCAATATGGTATAGCAAAAATAGGAGAAAGTCAAGTTGGGTTCATCTAGTTGGCTAAATACCCTATTCAATAATGATAGGTTAACACTTAAACCAACAACCGAATCTGATACATCAGGTATTGGTTTCAATGACCAGTCCAGAAGTTCGGGCGTTGAAAGATATACAACTGACTATTTCTGCGGTAGTCAAGTAGCTATATTCTTAGGTGACATCTGGCTTAATGAAATCTCAATGATCCAATACCAGATGGTACAGAACAAACGTCCTTTCTATGGATATAAATCCCAGAAATATGATTTAGTGGCGAGAGGTACTCAGTTAGTAAATGGTGCCTTCTCAATGAACTATACTCATACTAACTTCCTGAATATGGTTGTTAGTAAATGGCTTGATAAAGATCACTCAGTAAGTCGTGCAGGAGCTGATGGGACAGTTGACGAGGCTTCAGTCCAACAGTTCCTCTTAGATGTCCGGAATAAGAAAGTTAGTCTTAGTGACCTAGACTATGTAAACATTCTTGACAAAGAAACCGCGGGCAAAACCGCTCAATTGGAGTTTGAGGATAAAGTATCTATCCTCGAGAGCTACTTTTGGGGCCTAGACTCCAAGACCCAACCAGAGAAAATGGCGGTACTCCCTCCCGATAATCTACCTGGTTTTGATATAATGATTACCTTCGGGAACTATCCAGGTGACCGTAGAGTACAGGATGAGTACCTCAGTAGCCATACAGTTAAGATTATCAATGATGTTCATATAACTGGTCACTCAATCCAAGTAGCCATGACAGGGGAACCTATCCAGGAAGTCTTTACTTTTCTAGCAAAAGGCGTGGATACTCCTCTTACCCGTATACCCAAACGTCTGGTAACTCAGATGGGTGAATAGGCTTGACATAACCATTATTTAATGGTAATATTATAGAGTTAGTAAACCTAGGAGGCAATTGCAATGGGTGATGAACTAGACATTGAAGCACTAAAAACGAAACACGGTAAGATCTTCAAGGTTTCGTTTACTCCGGATGATGTGTTTTATGTACGCCGGCTTAAGAGGGCTGAACACCGTCGGATTGACAAATTGACTGAAGAGCAACCACAAGAAGAGCGTGGCGATTTTGCAATGTTAAAGATCGTCGAAACAACTCTTCTCTGGCCCAAGAAAGACAATTGGGATGATGATCCTAGTGGATACGTCCCAATGCTTTCTAATAAGGTTCTAGAACTAAGTGGATTTACACAGAACATTCTTACGGAACCAGTGTAAATTTACTAGCCTATCTCTTCTTAAGGGGCCGGGTTCTCACACAGGGCCCGGCCTTTTGTTTATGTGGGGCTATAGTTAAATGGGATAACTTCTGCTTTGCAAGCATCATGAAAGTTTGTTGTAAAGACCATCCTTAGCCAAATAGTGATCTTCTTGATGACAGGTTGGACATAGGATTTCAAGGTTTTCTATAACAGGGTTCTTACGATTTCTATCCTTGTGATGGACTACTAGAACACCAGGAATCTTATTATATCCACAGCGATTACACTGCTTTGGATATTTTCTAAAAGCAACATCTCTATATTCACTATGTCCGTTACCGTAATGTGGAGGTTGAATGGCTAAGATGCCACCGATGCGCTGACCTTGATCCTTATGCTTGCGACAACAGAAGTAGATAGAATGCTTTGATAGCTTAAGCTTAGAGGTATTCTTGTAGAATGGCTTGTTACAAAGAGCACAGTTGACGTTTAGCTTCGGCTTTTCTCGAAGAGAAGCACCGTATTTTGAGGAGCAAGCTAGAGAGCAGAATTTTCCTCTGTTTCTCTTTAGTTCTTTAAGAGGAGCCTCAAAAACTCCTTGACAGAACTTACATCTTGATGTTAAAGTCTTCATGTTGCACCTTGGGGGTATAGTTTACTTGGGAAAACAGGATCCTTGCACGATCCGAAACTCAGTTCAAATCTGGGTACCTCCACCAATATTCTAACATGAAAGTAGAGATTTTCTACATAAGAGTTGCAGGTTCAAGCCCAGTGGCTCCACCATATTCCTCCTCGGATTCAAAATGACTCTATCTCTTAAAGAAGCCAAACTAGAACTTCTCTCAAAATATAAAGATATACTAGAATGGCCGACACCAGAATCTGGCATCACTATTCTATTCAGATTAATGTCAAAATCAGAACTTGATGTATTTAATACTTTATGTATAAAAGAAGAAGTAACATACGAAGCAGAAAATTTTATTCTTGATAACATTATCCTCTACCCACCAAAAGAAGTACTAGATGATAAACTACTTGAGGGGGAAGTTAAACAATTAGTACCTGTTGTAGTCCAGGCTTCTGGTTTTATGGGGGTTGATGATTTCCTTAATGAACTTAATCTTCAACGTCATATGGTTACATCAATGATGGGTCAAATGATGGCTTTCATCTCTCGAGCATTCCCTACTTATACGGTAACTGATCTAGAGAACATGAACTATAAGCAATTAGCTAGACTTATTGCTCTTTCCGAATCACTTATGCAAGTAAAGTTTGATATACCAGATTTGACCCAAACACCCAAAAACATTTTGGAAAAGGGCCAGGAAGCAAAAGCAAAACTTACTCCCGAACAAATAATGGAAGCTCGTAAACGAGCTGAAGACATTATACGCGAGCATCATGCCTCTACCAAATAGTTTCCTAAAATCAGCAGGAATAGGACTCACCTCCATAGCAGGTTACCTCGGCCTCAAGGCCGCGGGTCCTAATATTAATAACGAAGCTCCTGCTGCTCCGTCTAAGTCTACAATCGGTATCGGTGCCGCCACTACCACAAGTGTTCTTGCTGCTACTTTTTGGGCCCAAGCTAGATATAAAAATCCATGGATATCAGCAGTTGGAACTGCTATCGCTGTTGGTGGCGCTTATGCCACAACTCGTGGCTTTCAACAGAATCAACTAGATAACCAAGCTGATTCATCTCGTCAACCCCTTAGTTCAAGTTTGCTTTCATCTGCTCTTGGCCTTAGTTCTCTTTACTATGGCGGCAAAACTGCTATGCCCTACATGGCACGTTCACTTGCTCGCCTTGATACTCAAATGCGTCCATGGGCTAAAGCTCTTGGCCGGAGTATAGAAGATTCTCGTCTTGGTAATTTAGGGGAGTTTGGGAGTATATTCCAAGAAAACTTTGCCCAAGTTAAAAACGCAGCTTCTACCGATGCAGTTCGTTTCCCCATCCAGAAACACCTCGATCTCATATACCAAATTAGAAGAGAGATTTCTAATACGGAACTCTCTGCCATAGGGCAACGAGCAGCCGTAGAAGATCTGGTTAAAAAATATACTGTTTCTGGCGCAAACGAAACTATCAATGGGATAAGATCAGCTACTCTAGCTGATGCATTAAAGCATGGTAATATCCAATTTGGCATTCAGCCATTAATGCGGGCTGGCCTAAATCCAGGTCAATTATCCTTAGGTAAGAATGTTTTATATGATACTCAAAAACAAGCCATTCTTAATCTTAATAAGTTCAGCGCCGGCAATATCATAAATACTACCCTAGCTGGTTTAGTTAAACATACAAAACTTCCTATCCTAGATTTCAATCCTCTCCAATTATTCAGACCTACAGAATTCTCAGCGGCCCTTAAACAGGGGACTAAATTCATGAAGTTCCCTGCAGGTTCTTCTATCGGACCTGGTATCAAAGCAGGTAAGGAGGGGGCTGCCTATATAGGTGGCAATCTATTCGATATTAATACAGGCAAAGCTGTTTCGTCAGGTGGGTTCTTAATAAAGACTGGATCCTATCATACACTCGAGAGTGGAGAAAGAGTTTTCCGGGAAAAGACCTTCGGCCGTGTTATGCGACAGCGCCAAGGTGCAATGCTAGATCGTAAAACACCTCCTGGGAAAATGGATCTAGGTCATGTTTTTGCTAACCAACCTACAACCAAGATGCAAAAGATTCTAAATTGGTTTGAACTAGATGTCCCCTTTATGCATCAAACAGGTTTTTCTGAGTATCCATCTATCTGGGAAAGACTCTGGCAACCCATCAAAAATAAAGAGGGTACTGGAGGCATCTGGCAATCGCTTAAATCTATAGGGGAAGCAGCTGTAGGCACAAGCGAAAATAAAGCTTTCGCTTCTAAACGAGGTAGTGTAGCTAGTGTTTTCCCCACTATAAAAAAGGAATTCAAAACTGCTAGTGGGAAAATCTCTACTTCCGAGTCGGGTTTTGCTTTTCTGCCATATCATGATCTCCCTGGTACCGCGGCCTTCTGGTTAACCGAACGGCCAATGAGACTAATGGAAGCTATTGGATTTGGTTCTTTTGATCCTCGTACAACTAAATCTGCCTCAGATGTAATGTGGAAACTCATAGTTAAGCGTTGGTTGCCTGCTTATACAGCCTGGAAAATGCTCCAAGCTACTAATGATGTTTCTCACTCCCTATTTAATTATGGGCCACTAGATCTCCCTGCCGATATACTGGCCGCATCCCAAGTCGGGGCAGCCTATCTAAGAGACGTTACTGGAGTTACCGCGGGTGTTAATTATCTTGAAGGCTTAATGCCTGGATCTGTTAATTCTTCTGGTATGTCTATTCTAAGAGGGGCTGGTATGCCCCTGGCCATGGGGGCTAAATATGGTCCTCAAGGCCTAGCTATCGGAGCTGCAGCATCTTTTCTACTTGGAGGTACATCTACCCAAACACTTGGAAAATCTGGTGATGAGATTCAGCAAGAGTACTACGGTCAAAAACGTGTGCCTATTAAAAAAGGCCGGTGGTGGCTACTAGGTTCCAGTAGGTTTGAGGGGGATAAAGTAACAAACTTCTCTCCTAATTGGTATCGTCGTATGAAGTCCCGATACCAATATACAGATGTACAATATGGATCTGAAGGGGAATATTGGAGCAACTTCTTTAACCCTAACCACTATGCAATCAAACATTACAAAGATAGACCTTATCCATTAACAACTTCGGGTGCAGAAGAAATACCCTTTATAGGTCCATCTATAGCTGGTATGTTCTCACCCCCTATGATGATGCACGGAGACTATTTAAATGGAGGCGGGGCTTATGGAGAAAATAACGGCATTACAGGCGCGGGCATTGGCCCTGGAGGTATTACGGGAGGCGGATCAAGCCCGGGCGGTGTTCTTCCGGGCGCAGGAGGCTCATTTCCGCAACCTTATGGAGGAGGATTTATTGCAGGAACTCCCGAGCAGGGTATCCCCTACGGAACCATCCCGGGTCTGGGTGGCTTAGGCCCACAAGAAGCTATTAGTCCTTATAGTATAAAAGGACGAACTGGTGAACAAATATATCGGATGACTGAATGGGGTGGCATTTATGGCTTCATGCTAAATGCTGCCAAAGCCCGTCTTACTGGTGACCAAGACTTTTTCACTCAACCCCAATTAGAATCAGCCAATAGAATTAGTTCAGCGGAACGAGCTTATTGGCAAATGAACCTTGGGGATCCAGGATACACAGAATTACTAAGACGCTTTATCCCACACGAACGCCACCAAATTGAAAAGTATAATCCTATTCCTAACCAGTCCCCAGCCTGGTTGCCAGGCCAGGAATATTTTAAAAACTTTCAAACTGGTGATCCGTTTACAAAAGCTGGCGATTATGGCGAGATAAGATTGCCTGGTGGAGCTTATGAGAAGTTCTACCAACCTGGCGCTGGGATGCTGGATGCTGCCAATCAGTTAGGTATCTACAATATGGGAGTAGCCAATACTCCATCTAACTATTCAATGTTGGACATTAACCGCGTTCTTGCTGATGTTGCCCCATATAGTCAGCAATATAAATACTCAGCCCAATATATCCAAGCAATGGCTAAAGCGGGGATGCTTACACCAGAAGGTGATACCGAACGTAAACTCATTAAAAAAGAAGTAACTGCCAAAAAGAAAAGATATAACTTTATATCCAGAAGATTTACCGAAGGTGCGCTCCAAAATGAAACAATTACAGTAGGCCAATATCTAGGAGCAGGCCGGTTTACTACTAAAGAAGAACCAGGGACTATATTTGATCTGGCTGGCCTCAAGACCATCTCTCCTGAGGGTGAGGCCTATATACAAAAAACCATCAAACCCGGGGAATCTCTTACCGTTCAAACACTAGCGGATCCCCGGTATCGCAAAAAGACATCTACAACTATTCCTACGGTACCCACTCTTGTAGGGGGTCTCAATCGAGATCTCCTAGAAGGAAAGATGGCCGAGTATAAACGTACAGGTCCTGGCGATGTTTATGCCGCTCTTAATATGCCTATTCGATATAACCAACTTGAACAAGGAGCTGGTAGGATTTGGGAAGGGCTATCTCATGCTGGTACACCACTTAATAGCAAATTTATGCGAAATTGGGATGCCTTAGAAACTTATGAGAGAACTCAAGTTTATGGGCGTGAATCAGCTGACTGGATGCACCCAGTAAGGGACTTCCTAACTCCTATGTGGCATAAAGCTGGAACAAGTAATCCACTAACAGCTGGGCTTATTGGAGGAGTCGTTGGTTCACTTTTCGGCGCGACCAAACTTGGTAAGGTTGTTTTAGGTGGTGTAGGTGTGGGTCTAGGAATTACAGGAAGTCTTACGCAAAGAGGGATACCTAAATATAGACAAAAAGAACGGGACATAGAACAGTACTTTGATATCCTAGAATATCTTAAATATCAGAGACTATATTCTTATGCCCGCGGCCGTGCTATACAAGAAGAAGGAATGGATCCCGAACTTCTGATGAAATCTGTCGAAGCCTCTCGAGCTGCAAGAAAAGAAGTCAGCCGAGCGATAACAACTAAGTATGGGTTCTCTTCTCTCGATAAATTAAAAGCCAAAGCTGAAGGAGATGAGAAAAAAGTTGAACTTACTTCAGCAGAAAAACAAAGTCTAAAGGAAGCCCAGCAGTTTCTATCTTATCAAAAATGGACAGAAGATGAAGCACTCCGCCTAGCCTCTGGTGGTTATACCGGAGCAACCCTAGCTTATAGACAGAAAT
>Ga0172381_10001629_pt1 | contig 25892 bp, 22 predicted proteins | sample Leawel6488metaG_FD_119754 | JGI IMG/M metagenome (GOLD analysis project Ga0172381, IMG submission 119754) | Leachate microbial communities from a municipal landfill in Southern Ontario, Canada - Leachate well 64-88 metaG | ecosystem: Engineered > Solid waste > Landfill > Unclassified | place... | reverse complement strand
TTTTTGTCATGAAATTGACCATTTAGATGGAGTGTTGTATATAGATAGGTTGTGCCAACCTCCAAAAGCTGAAAGTTAATTTTTGCACACAATGTTATGTAACTGGTGATTTAGGATGGAATGAAGTATAAAGATGAGTTATTCTAACTTCAAAAATTGAAAGTAAATTTTCGCACACAATGTTATGTAACTGGTGATTTAGGATGGAAGGTTGTATACAAATAAATTTTTACGAAATAAAGATTCAAAAGATTGATTTGCCGCAGAAATAAGATTTTATGGTTAATAGTTAGCGCATAATTTAATAATTTCTGAAATCATGTGTGAAAAGAGGCTTGATGAATAACAATTGTAGAAGGATATGTAATTTTATTGCGATGTTTATCAACTTAATGCTGGGAGAAAAAAGGTCTGTTGAGGTGTTTGTATGAGGATTGTTTTTTTAGGAACTCCAAATTTTGCCGTTAATGTACTAAAGGCTTTATTTCTTTCCCATCATGAAATTGTTGGGGTTATAACTATGCCCGATAAAAAAGGAAAAAGAGGAAACAAAACTATTTCTTCTCCAGTTAAGGAGTTTTCTGAAAAAGAAGGGCTGAAAACATTTCAGTTTGAAAATATTAATACACAAATTAAGGCCATTGAGGAGTTGAAAGCAGATATAGGTGTTACTGCTGCTTACGGACAGATTTTAAAGGAAGGGGTAATAAATGTTTTTAAGTATGGAATAATTAATGTTCATGCATCAATACTCCCGAAGTATCGTGGGGCCTCTCCAGTTCAATGTGCTCTTCTTAATGGGGAAAAAGAAATTGGGGTAACAATAATGAAAACAGTTCTTGCCGTGGATGCAGGGGATATACTCAATATTAAGAGAGTGGTTTTAAATGGGCAGGAAAAAGCCGATGAATGCCTAGAAATATTATCTAATCTTGGGGGTATCGCTACGATAGAAACATTAGATGCTATTGAGTCAGACCTAATTAAGCCGGTAGAGCAAGACCATACCAAAGCATCTTTTTGCAAAAAAATTAATAAGGAAGATGGTAAGATTGATTTCACAAAAGAGTCAGCAGAGGATATTTTAAATAAAATTCGTGCTTTTTCCCCTTGGCCTTCCGTATATTTTCAATCCAAATATGGACAAATGAAGATTGTTGATGCAACGGTGAAAGCTGAAGATACTTCGAAAGAATCTCTACCAGGTACCATTATCGGGATTACTAATAAAGGATTGTGGGTTAAGTGTAAAAATGGTGCTCTAGAAATTAATAGAGTTCAGCTTGAGGGAGGAAAAGTTCTAGAAATAAGGGAGTTTCTTCTTGGAAGACCATTTCAGATTAAGGAAGAGATTCTAGCTAAAGGTTGATTTTCTCTGGGTATAGGAACTAAGTGACTACAGGTTATTTTGAAAAAAGTTATACGATTCTTAAAAAGGTGATTTCAGAAGGGGCCTATGTTCAGTTAGCACTTAAAGATGTATCTGGAGATAAAGATTTTTCTATAGTTACAAAAATAGTATATGGAACGCTAGAGCAATATTATCTTTTAGAATACAATTTGTCTCTATATATTGAAAAGAAACCCTCAAAATCTGTATACATACTTCTCTTAATGGCTGCATTCTGTTTGTATAATCTTAATATTCCAGATTATACAATAGTCAATGAGATTGTTGATTTAACTGGAAAGATTGGGAAAAGAGAGCTAAAACCTTTTGTCAATGGTGTTTTAAGAAAAATATCTCAGCATTCAGCATCATTCCCTGATAAATCTTCAGAGTATTATGAAGAAGTCTTTTATAATCTTCCTAGATGGATAATTCATTTAATTAAAAAGGAATATCCTAGTGATTTTGGAAAAATACTTAATTCTGAGAAAACTCAAATGGAGCATGTAAGATTAAATTTTTCTAGAATATCAAAAGCTGAGTTCGAAAGAATTGTAATAGATTTTGTCCCCTCTCAGACGGGATATTTTGTCCGAAACAGTCCCATAATCCGAGATTTATTTGATAAAGGAAAGCTAACTTTTCAATCGCTTGCATCTACTTTAGTTGTGGAAGCTGCAGGAAATATTAAAGGCAAAAAACTTCTAGATCTCTGCGCAGCTCCAGGGGGAAAGTCAGTTTTTGCCGTTGAGAAAGGCGCTGAGGTGATTTCATGTGATATACATGAACACAGATTAAAATTAATCTCTTCTTATGCGTCAAGAATGGGATATGATTTAAAAGTAATAAAAAATGATGGAAAAAAGGAAAATAAATCTTTATTTAATCTCTTTGATATAGTTCTTATTGATGCCCCTTGTTCCGGTTTAGGAGTAATAAGAAAAAAGCAAGATATGATCTTTACTAAGAGACCAGAGGATATTGAGTTATTAAGTTGCCTCCAAAGCAAAATATTGGAAAATGCAAAAAATTATGTAAAGATAGGCGGAATTATAATTTATTCAACTTGCACCATTACAGATGCGGAAAATGGAAGAATCATAAGGACATTTTTGGAAAATAACCCGAAATATACAATAGATAAAAAAGAGGGGGTTTTTCCAGAAACAGGGAGCGTTCAGTTGTTACCTGATGAATTAGGGATGGAAGGATATTACATTGCCAGAATCCGAAGAGATTCCTAGCATGAAAGCCTGCTTACCTTGTTTGGGGGAGTATTAGTTTAAGAGGAGTATATATTGATACACAAAAGAAAAAAATGCATACAAGATTATTCTTATGAGGAAATAGCAGCAATCGTTCTTGAAAAGGGTTTCCCAAAATTTCGTTCCCAACAAATATTTGAATTGTCCCTTTCATATAGAGATTGGTTGGAAAGCTCAAACGTACCTAAAGTGGTCTCCGAAGCTTTTTCTGACTACGAAATTGTACCAGCAAAAATTATATCAAAGGTAATAGGACAGAGAGGTGTAACAAAGTATCTTTTTTTGTTGACCGACAATAGTATAGTAGAAGGAGTTTATCTTCCTAATAATTACGGAAATACCGTTTGCATATCGACTCAGGTAGGATGCGCTATGGGCTGTGAATTTTGTGCATCTGGCATTAATGGATTAATAAGGGACTTGAGCCCCGGGGAGATTCAGGGGCAGGTCTTAGCTGTTAATCGCGAAAAAAATGGGACAAAAAATAATCGCGCTATTTCTAATATTGTCCTTATGGGTAGTGGCGAACCGTTAAATAATTATTGTAATGTGGTAAAGTTTATTAGACTAATCTCTGCTGAAAATGGCATGAATATAAGCCCAAGAAATATCACCCTATCTACTTGCGGAATTACTGATAAGATTTATCTTCTTGCAAAAGAAGGTTTGCCTATCACATTAACTATATCCCTTCACGCAGCGTCTGATTTTGATAGACAAAAATTTATGCCAATAGCAAAGGTATACTCGATAAAAGATATTGTGAAAGCAGCGGATTATTATTATTCTAGTACAGGAAGAAGGGTCTCTTATGAATATGCTCTAACAAAAATAAGCTCAAAAGAGGAAAGCATAGATGATCTAGTAAAACTACTAAAGGGAAAGCCCATACACATAAACCTGATAAGGCTGAATCCTGTTCAGGAAAAAGAAATTTTAGGATCTGATGATAAGAGAGCTGATGAAATTAGAAAGATACTGGAAGATAATGGGATATCTGCTACGATTAGAAGGAGCTTGGGTTCAGATATTGAAGGAGCCTGTGGCCAACTTAGAAATCATTTTCTTTCCGATGAAAAGAAGATTAGGGACTTTTCTGAATATTCGGTCATAAACTAATTTAAAAACAAAAATATATTTGTGTGGTACAATACAATAATTAAAGGTATAAGGGAAAAGAAACAAAAGATTTGTCGGAAATTTCTTATATTTAATATCTAATTTTACTAGTGGAGTTTAAATGCTTTTTAAAGGGAAAGTCGTAAAAATACTAGCTGGGAAGTATTGGGTCTTGGAAAAAAATACTCAATATATTTGCTCTGCCCGAGGAGTTTTGAGAAATACTGAAGAAGGAATCCTTGTTGGGGATAATGTGACATTTGAAAGGGCTGAAATTCCAGGAAGAATAATAGATGTTTTACCCCGAAAAAATTATCTTGTTAGGCCTCCAGTAGCAAATATAGATGATGTTCTTATAGTTGTTGCAAAAGAGCCAAAGCCGGACTTTATCTTGGTTGATAAAATACTCATCAATAGTTATTCCCAGGGAATAAGACCGATTCTTTGTTACAACAAAATTGATTTGGTTGAATACTCTGAAGCATATTCGGTCTTATCGGCGTATAGCCAAATACTTTTTACTATTGGAATTTCAGCTGAAACAGGCTTTGGTTTAATGGAACTTGGAAACATGATAAAGGGAAGATCAGTTTGCCTTGCTGGACAAAGCGCTGTCGGCAAGACAAGCATGTTGAATACAATTTTAGGCCTTAATTTGAAAACAGGGGAACTGTCTGATAAAATAAAAAAAGGGAAGAATACAACCAGACATGTTGAAATTTATAAAGCATTGGGTGCGGAGATTATTGACACGTGTGGATTTAGTATGTTAGAAAACTTAAGAATTCATGAAGGTGAGCTAGCTTACTATTATCCAGATTTTCTAGACTATTCTGAGAACTGTAGGTTTAAGGGATGCACTCATATCTCAGAACCAGGATGTAGCGTCAAGGAAGCGGTTGGGAAGGGCTTAATAGACAAAGCAAGATATGAAAGATATATAAGAATATTTAAGGAAATAAAAGAAAATCGTGAAAAAGAGTTTTATTAATTTTTAAAGGAAGTGTTAAAAATGGTAGAAGAAAAAAGAGTTTTGGTTGCCCCATCAATTCTATCGGGAGATTTTGCGAATATGGGTAATAGCGTGGCTTTATTAGACGAATGGGGGGCTGATCTAGTCCATTGCGATGTGATGGATGGCGTATATGTCCCCAATATTACTTTCGGAATGCCCATGATAAAAGCCATAAAGGATTATACTAAACTTCCTTTAGACGTTCACTTAATGATTGTAAAACCCGAAAGATATATTTCAAAATTTTTAGATAGTGGCGCTGATTGGCTCTCCTTTCATCCAGAGGTAAGCGATAGCCCTAATGAGATGCTAAAAAGTATAAGGGCATCGGGGAAAAAGGCAGGAATAGTAATAAATGCAGATGTTAATTGCGAGGATTACCTTTATCTCTTGGATTTATGCGATTTTATCCTTGTTATGAGTGTGCAAGCAGGATTAGGGGGACAGAAGTTTATTCCAGATACTTTAAAAAAGATTGAAGTAATAAAAAATTATAGGCAGAAACATAATCTTTCTTTTGATATAGAAATTGATGGAGGTATTAACGAGCAAAACTCAATCGTTGTTAGGCAGGCCGGTGTAAACGTGATTGTTGCGGGTAGTGCAGTATTCAATTCAATTGATCCCAAAGAGACGATTAGAAAGATCAGGGGATAAGAGAAAAATTTAGGTTATTTCTGTATCTTAAGCTACTAAAATAATTCAACAATTGAAAAAAAAAGAACCGCCTATGAACGGTTCTTTTAAAAAATTGATTGGGGAAGAGCTATTTTCCCTGTTTTCTCATTGTTCGAAGGCAACGAGTGCAAACATATGCATTGGTTTCCTTGCCAGAATCATCCACGATGTTCATTTTTTGAACGTTAGCACTCCACTTTCTTCTTGTTCTAATTCTGCTATGGCTGACATTATTTCCACTCATAGCTCCTTTTCCACATATACTACATATCCTAGACATGTTATTACCTCCAAATAATTATCTGTTTTAGCTTTTGTATTATACAATTGCTTAAGATTTTATGCAACAGTTTTATCCGTGCTTTTAGCTTTTGCTTGATTTTTACATTATTTTAATATAACATAATCACATTATAGTAAAATGGTGTACTATGCCTCTACAAACTACAAATATATACGGAAACATTACGATTAGCGATCAGGCAGTTGCATTAATAGCAGGCAGGGTTGCTTTGGAATGCTACGGCGTTGTAGAGTTATCCCCTAGAAGATTTTCATCTCGTGTAAAAGTACTATTCAAGCATAAACCTGTTAATTGTGGAATTAAGGTTGTGGCAATGGATAATAGAATCTTTTTGGACCTTTACGTAATTATTAGTAAAGGAGTTAATGAAAAGGCTGTTACGGAGAGTTTGAGGTCTTCAGTCGAATATAATGTGGCTAATCTTACGGGAATGAGGGTCAAGGGAGTAAACGTACACGTTGTAGGTTATAAATAAAATATAGACCTATTCAATCTACCCCAAGAAGGGCAATGATATAAGATGATAACAAATATTGACGCAAAGAAAATACTCGAAATTTTCAGAGGCGGCGCGCTAAATTTAGAGTTAAATAAAACATATATAGACAGTTTAAACGTATTTCCAGTTCCTGATGGTGATACGGGCACAAACATGACTTTGACGATGAACTCTACCTTGAAAGAGATGAGCTCTAGTGACTCGGAGAATATGGTTAGCATGTGTAAAGGCATGTCAGTGGGCGCATTGAAGGGAGCAAGAGGGAACAGTGGTGTAATCCTATCTCAGATTTTCAAGGGGATGGCAAACGTTCTTTCTGAGGTTGACCTAATTAACACTAAAACCTTTTCTAGAGCCCTTGCACAAGGATCACAGGTCGCGTATGGGGTTGTGGCACAACCAAAAGAAGGGACTATTTTAACGATAATTAGGATGGTTTCGGCGTATGCTTTGAAGATTTCTACAAGAACATCTGATTATGAGACTTTTTTTACACAAATTCTAAAGCAAGGAAAGAAAGTTTTAGCTGACACACCCAATATGTTGCCAGTTCTAAAAAAGGCTGGGGTTGTCGATGCAGGTGGGGCTGGGTTATTGACAATTCTTGAAGGGATGTACAATATATTAGCTGGGATAGAAATGAAAGCCCTTCAAAAACCTGAAGTTTTGAATATAGATATTTCTGACAACCCAGAGGAAATACAGGATTTTGAAAATATTAATTTTTCTTATTGTACTGAATTTTTCATAATTAATCTTCTCCCTAAAACTACGATGTCAGATATTGATAAATTAAGAGATTCTCTTAATGAAATTGGGGATTGTGTTTTAGTCATAGGCGACTTAAATTTGGTAAAAGTGCATGTACATACGAATAATCCGGACAAGGCCATAGGATATGGGTTAAAATTGGGAGAACTTAACAAGTTAAAAATTGACAATATGGTTCAGCAATTCAGAGAATTACATAAACCAAACGAAAATATGTCTGTAAGAAAACCTGTAGGAATGATGGCCATTTGTAACGGGGAAGGATTAAAAAATATTTTTACAGAGCTTAGAGCAGATATAGTCATCGAAGGGGGGCAAACAATGAACCCAAGTGTTGAAGATATATCTGCTGCGGTAAATAAAATTAATGCGGATACAGTGTATGTTTTGCCCAATAACAGTAACATCATTTTGGCCGCTGAGCAAGCAAAAGGCCTTTCAGATTCAACCATTGTTGTTATTCCTTCAAAGGATATTCCCCAAGGAATAGCTGCTGCGATTAATTATAATCCTGAAGCTGGGGAAGAAGAAAATATAGAAATGATGAGAAGAGCTATAAGTTCCATTAGAAGCGGAATGGTAACACATGCTGTTAGGGATACCGAGATGGATGGCTATGAACTACATGATGGGGATATAATTGGCATATATGGGAATATCGCGGCAAAAGGGGAAAGTATAAATCTGGTTACAAAGGATTTAATAGGAAAAATGGTAGACGAGGAGAGTTCAACTATTACCCTATATCGCGGAGCTGAGGTTTCTGAAGAGGAATCTGAAATGCTTAAAAACGAACTACTAAAAGAACATGCTTTTTTTGATGTTTTAATTTATAACGGAGGACAGCAACATTATTACTATTACGTTGCTGTGGAGTGATGTCTCCCGATCTTCTCTCTTTAAAAGGGATAGGCCCAAAGACCAAAGAAAAACTTTCTCTATTAAATATCTATACGATTCAAGACCTTTTTATGTTTTTCCCATCAGGGTACCTTGATTTGGATGCGGCTTATGATATTAGTAATGCTGAGGATGGAAAGTATGCCGCTGGGGAGTTAATAATTAATAGAATTAACAATCCAATCAAAAAAGGAAAAAGGGGTATAATAAAAGTATTATGCCAAGACAAGAGGGGATATCAGGCCGAAATATTATGGTATAACTCTAACTATATTTCGAAAACCATGGCTCCAGGGGAGAGGATTTTATGCTATGGAAAGGTAAAAAAAGGCAAGGTTATATCTTTTACAAACCCAATTTACAAAAGAATAAAGGATAAATCGGACGAAAGTTTTAGCGGAATTAGATCGATTTATCCTACTAAAGGATTGATTCCTCAATTAACTTTCATTAATTTTGTTAAACAGGCCCTCGAATATTTAGATGTAAGCAGTGTTTTCCCTAAAAAATTGGAATTATTATATGATATTGCAGAGATAAATGAAGCTGTGAGATTCCTTCATTTCCCAGAAACGTTGGACAAAATAGATAAATATAAAAAGCGAATTTTAATGGAGGAAAGAGTTAGAATCATTTGTGCTTTTAGACTTATAAGAGATCGATATATCCGTGGGCACAGCTACTCTCAAGTAGACAATTTCCTTGAAAAAGCGAAAAAAATGATTCCTTTTGATTTAACCCATTCACAATCACTAGCAATCAATAATATTATCAATATTCTTACTCATTCTAATTTTCCGCTAAACTCCATCCTAATTGGGGATGTTGGAAGCGGAAAAACAATAGTCGCTGCGCTAATTGCATACTTCGCGGTACTTTCAAAACATCAGGTTGCCCTATTAGCCCCAACTGAAATATTGGCCGCTCAACATTTTTTTACGTTTAAATCATTTTTTGAAAAATCTGGAGTAAATATATCCTTACTTACTGGATCGATGCCAAAAGAAGAAAGAAAGGAGATATGGCATAAAATATCTGAAGGAGGAACGGATATTGTTGTGGGAACACACTCAATAATTCAGGAAAAAATTGAGTTCAAGGATTTATCGTTAGTAATTAATGATGAGCAACATAAATTTGGCGTTGCACAGAGAACAGCACTCTTAGAAAAGGGAATTGCTTGCGACTTGCTAAGTTTATCTGCTACTCCAATCCCTAGATCTATGAATATTATGATGCTTGAAAACATAGATGTTTTTCATATAGAAAGTAGAACCAAGAGAGATAATATAAAAACTTCTGTAGTTCCTCCCGAAAAAAGAAAGGACATGTTTGAATATGTAGTTTCAAAATGCCAAAATGGCGCACAAGCCTTTGTCGTGGTTCCAAGGATATACGATGTTGAGGGTATAGAGTGTGACTCATTGTATAGTTTGGCAAAAGAGATGAAGGCCAAGTATGGCAATAGAGTTAGAATATCAACGCTCCATGGAAAAATGTCTTCTTTTGAAAAGGAGGAAAAAATGGATGCTTTCAGGAAGGGATGCTCAGATATTCTATTAGCTACATCCCTCGTTGAGGTTGGAGTAGATATACCTAAAGCATCAATTATGGTGGTTATGAATGCGGATCGATTTGGGTTGGCTTCCCTACATCAATTGAGGGGAAGAATAGGAAGGAACGGAGAACAAGCCTTCTGTTTTCTATACACTGATAATGAAATTGTTTCGACAAGACTAAATATTCTTACTAAAGAGAATAATGGGGAAATAATCGCTGAAAAGGATTGTGAGTTGAGAGGTATGGGCGAGGTATATAGTGAATCGCAAAGTGGGACAGGATGTTTGCAGGGATTAGATATGGAAACTCTAAGAATCTGTTCTGAAATTGCCAAACAAGTGAAATTAGAAGAACACTATGAGGTGCTATATAATTACATAGATAAGTATAGTTTGCGAAAAGTATCTCTGAATTAATACAATTTTATTTTTATTTTGGAATGAATTAATGGTATGACTTGCGATAAAACGATATAATGGTTATATAAATAAATGTATCTAAGGATACAAAAATCGTTTTTAAATAATTGTTCAGCTTTAAATAGATTCTCAGATGACGTAAATCCCCTGACTAACTTCTACTTCAAATTCCACCGTGGAACTTACTTATTGGAATTTACTGATTATCAAATGCTTTGGATATCTTTGTTCAATACCTTGTTTGCTTGTATTGTATGTATGCGTGTGTTATATTTATTTAAGTGGAGAAAACACTATAATTTTAAATATTATTTTTTTTACGCAGGAGGATAAAATGGATTTATTACAATTGGATGCATTTGACGGGAAAATAATTTCAGTAAATGTATGGGATAAAATAAATAATCCAAAGGGTGCAGTAGTCATTAGTCATGGAATGGCAGAGCATGCTGAGAGATATGATGATTTTGCTACGTTTTTGAATTCCAAAGGCTATGTTGTTTTAGCGGGAAATCACCGTGGACACAAATATAACAATGCTGGAGAAAAAGGTTTGGTTCAAGGGGATAGTTTTTCCCAAACAGTAGAAGACGTTAACTCAGTGATAGTATACGCCAAAGAAAAATATGGAAAGAAAGTAGTTCTTTTAGGACATAGCTATGGGAGTTTTATATCCCAAAGATTCTTGGAACTTCATAGTGCTGATGTCAAGGCGGTAGTATTATCGGGAACTGCCTATATGAAAAACTCTTTGATATCTCTTGGAAAAGGGATTGCGTCCCTTCAAAAAGCTATTTTGGGACCTGATAAAACGGGTAAATTAATAAATAAGATGAGCTTTGGAGCATACAACAAGCCCTTTGAATCGCAGGGACAGAAGTTTGCCTGGCTTTCTAGAGATAAAGCCCAAGTAGCAAAATATGAGGCTGATGAATATTGTGGATATCCACTATCTATAGGTTTTTATGTCTCCTTTTTTAATGGTGTATTAAATATGTACGGGGAATCCGCAAACAATATAAGAAAGGATATCCCTATCATGATTGCAGTTGGAAGTGATGATCCCGTATCCAACCAAACAGAGCTAGCGAAAAAGCTTTTTGATTTTTATCTCGAAAAGGGATTAACTTCGGTTGAATACAAGGTATATGAGGGTGCTAGACACGAAATTCTAAATGAAATCAATAATACCGAAGTGTACGAGGATATTTTTTCCTTTATTGACAAACAATTTGCATAAAACGGGGCTCTATTTGTTATGAAAAAAACGCTGACATTGATAGTTATTTTAGTTATTGCATGTTTAGTTTCGATTTTTGTGTCAGCCTGTGATGGTACCGGGGAAGAAGATATCTTTCCCCCGGCAACCTATGAGATAAACAACGAGGAAGATTTTTGTGCTATATCAGAAAAAACAGGGATAAAATATTCGAACGCAACTTTCTTATTGAAAAACGATTTGGATTTGTCCTCCTCTAATTGGATTGGGATAGGTTCTTCCCCAAATATTTCAGATGCTTTTACAGGTGTTTTTGATGGGGACGGGCATTCCATAACATATTCTGCAAGCTTTGAACCTCCAACAGAGAATGTTTTTGAGCCAGATGAACGGCAGGCATTTGGATTATTTCAATACGCAAATAATGCAACTTTCAAAAACTTAAGTTTAATAGTTAATCTTTTAATCCCATGTGAAGCTGAAAATATTTATGTTGGGGGTCTCTGTGCATATCTTAGTGGAGATTCTTCTGTTGAAGATGTAACAGTTTCTGGTGTGGTAGAAACAACCATTCGAGACCTAAGGCAAGATATTATTAAATCTGATGGAAGCATAGTAAAACCGGCTATGGGTGGACAAGAAAACAATAAATATTTTGACCTGTGTTTAGGCGGGGTTATAGGTTATTCAAAAGGAGATCTGTCTTATTCGAATGTTGCCTCTTCCGTTGATATAAATATCGGACGAAACAAGTACTGTATTCTTGATAACGTCAACGTTGGTGGTATTGCGGGTATTATTCGCCCTGTCGATATTTCAAATAACGATTCTGCGAGAATGGCTCTAAACAATCTCTCCTTTGAGGGTAGCCTAGCCAGTTATGGTGGAAATGTATATAGCGGGGGGATAGCTGGGTCTATTAATCATTCGACGATAAATAATATTTACGTTGGGAATTCTCACCCATCTGATTTTTCGGGTAATGCTTTGGGTAGGCTCTCATTCGGATTGGTTTCAGGAGTGATAGAAAATTCCTCTCTGGAAAAAGCTAGCGTGGTTGCAGGCACTGTATCAATTGCTTCAATTAGCACTAGCAAAAAGGTTTCTTTCAACTTAGGAGGAATAGCTGGAATGTTGAAAAATTCAGAGATATCCTTCTGTGTGGCTGAAATTTCTTTTGAAATACGCAATGGAACCTATTTTTATGCCGGTGGAATCGCAGGGGTATGTTATGACTCAGATATTCTTAGTGCCGTTTCAGAAGGAGGAATATCTATTGTTTCCTCGGGACAAATAAAGTTGGATATTATAAATTATGACTTTAAATATAGTATGGTAGCAATTGACTTAGCAGATTATAGTAAAAATGCAAAAAACGGGGGCATTGTTGGCAGAGTCGAAGGACAGTGCCACATAGCTAATTTATCGAGTGAATTCCAAGCCTTTCAACCTTTGTTTGGAGAGACAGCCAATAGACTGGAAATAGTAATTTTGAAAAAAGGTGAAAGTTTTCTTAATGAATGGATTGAAGATTCACAATACGATAGAAATCTGATGATTATATCCGAAACTGTTTCAAAGGATGCTGCTGAGGATGAACAACAATATACAATTAATCACTTTTACAATGTTGAGGATAATCTAAAACTTACTTATCAAGAGAGCAACGCTAAGGTTTGTATTGATCGTGCGGAGTGGCAATTGGCCGGCAGAAATCTTGAAAATACCGAACTAGGAAAAGCTCAAAATGATCGCTTAGCTTATGATGCATTAAAGCTTTCGATAGAAACAGAGATGGATTAACTATTTTTTTGTTCTTACCTTCTTTTTTTATTTGTTTGACTCATAGATAATGAAATTCCCATTAGTTCATTGGAAAATTTACAGTGGAAATAATATTTAAGGAAATTCTCGAGGTATTTAAAAAAGCTTAGATGTTTATGTCCTTTGCGTTTGCCATTAAGATAAACCAGTACTATAATGTGTTTATAGTAAATAGAATAGAGGATTGCAAGGAGAATATATATGCGTATAGTGATTAATAAAGTTGAAATGGATTTTGAAAAAAATACACTGATAGCTGATATTGCTAAAAGTATCATAGGTGAAGATTTTAAAAAAATATATGTAGCAAGGTACAATGACAAGATAGTGGATTTATATTCATCCATTCAGGAGGGTGGGAGTATAGATTTTTTAGGCTGGGAATCGGAAGAAGGCAAAAAAGCCTATAGACATACTAGTTCTCATATTTTAGCCCAGGCGGTAAAGAGGCTTTATCCTCAGGTTAAGGTCGCGATTGGTCCTGCAATTCAAGATGGTTTTTATTACGATTTTGATTTTTCAAACCCTATCACATCTGCTGATTTGGAAAGTATTGAAACTGAGATGAAGAAAATCATAAAAGAAAGAATTCCTGTCATAAGACAAGAGTTATCGAGGGCTGAAGCTATTGATGAATTTTCTAAGCAAGGGGAAATTTATAAGGTTGAATTGATAAATGATTTGCCAGAGGGAGTGACAATCAGTGTATACAGACAGGGAGATTTTTCTGACTTGTGTGCGGGGCCCCACCTTCCAAATACCTCATATGTGAAAGCAGTTAAGCTTACTTCCATAACCGGGGCCTATTGGAGGGGAGATGAAAAGAAGAAGATGTTGACCCGTATTTATGGAACTTCCTTTGATACAAAAGAGAATATGGAATCATATTTGGAAGAGGTTAAAGAGGCCCGGGCTAGGGACCATAATAAAATTGGACGCGAACTAGGATATTTCATGACTGATGAAAATATTGGGCAGGGTCTTCCTTTGCTAATGCCAAAGGGAGCCAAACTATTTCAAGTTCTTACTCGTTTTGTCGAAGATGAGGAGGCTAGAAGGGGATATTTATTGACAAAGACCCCTTTTATGGCAAAAAGCAAGTTGTACAAGATTTCTGGCCACTGGGACCACTACAGAGAAGGTATGTTTGTTATTGACAATGAAGACGAAAATGAGGTACTAGCTCTTAGGCCGATGACTTGTCCCTTCCAATACACTATTTACAATAATGGGCTTAAATCTTATAGAGACCTACCTAAAAGATATGCAGAGACCTCAACTCTATTTAGGAATGAGGCTAGTGGGGAAATGCATGGGCTTATTAGAGTAAGACAATTTACTATTTCTGAAGGACATCTAATTTGTACTCCGTCTCAATTGGAAACAGAGTTTAGGGGGTGTTTGGAACTAGTAAGATACATGCTTAAAGCAACCGGGCTTGATAAAGATGTGTCATATAGATTTTCAAAATGGGATCCAAATAACACTGAAAAATATATAAATGATCCAGAAAAATGGGAAGAAGCTGAGGCAGGAATGAAAACAATTCTGGACCACTTAGGTCTTAATTATAAGATTGCAATCGGAGAAGCTGCTTTTTATGGCCCCAAATTGGATATTCAGATAAAAAATGTATTTGGTAAAGAGGATACGATTATTACTTTACAGGTTGACCCATTTTTAGCCGAAAAATTTGATATGAATTATATTGATGAGAAAGGAAATAAAGCTAGACCATATATTATTCACAGGACTTCAATAGGATGCTATGAAAGAACAATGGCTTTGCTGCTGGAAAAATACAATGGTGCCCTGCCCCTTTGGATGGCTCCGGAACAGGTTCGTGTTCTCAATATCACGGACAGGACTTACGAGGATGCAAAAAAGATATGTGAGAACTTATTGGCTGAGGGAATAAGGGCAACTGCGGATATAGCAAATGAAAAAATTGGATATAAAATAAGAATGTCTCAAATGGAAAAAATTCCATATATGGTTGTAATCGGAGATAAGGAAAAAGAAAACAATTTATTGTCCATTAGGTCTCGAAAAGATGGTGACTTAGGTTGTATGAATTATGAGGATTTTTTATTAAGATTAAAAAGGGAAATAAAGGATTTAAATCTTGATTGAGATTTTACTCCTAGATTACAAGCACATTAAAAGAAATGTTGATTAAAATACTTTGGGGAAAAAAGTACTAAAAAACAATTCCAATAAGCGATAGATTATAGATAAAATGTTTGACACTGTAAACTACAGGTGATAATATAAAAAACGAAGCAGAACATTTCTCACCAGATGCAATTGCGCAGAATGGTTTCTAACAGTAATAAGATAATTTTTACTAAAGAGTGTTTTGTTTTCAAGACACTTTTTTTTATAGGATATAAGAAGAGAATAAGGAGGACAAGCTCATTTTTAAAGAATTAGCAAAAAATTACGAGATTCAAGCAAAAGAGGTTAGGTTGATTGACAGTGAAGGAAATATGCTTGGTGTTTTCACTTTAACTGAAGCTCAAAAAAGAGCAAATGAGAAAGGTTTAGATCTGGTGGTAATATCCCCCACTGCTAACCCGATTGTTTGCAAGATAATGGATTATGCGAAATACAAGTATGAACGAATTAAACAAGAACGAGAAGAAAGAAGAAAGCAGGTTAATATTGAGCTTAAAGAGCTTTGGCTCTCTGCGGTTATAGATATAGGTGACTTAAAAACCAAGGCCAAGAAGGCTAGAGAATTTATTGAGAATGGAGATAGGGTTAGATTAAGCATTAGAATGAAAGGAAGACAACTTGCCCACCCCGAACTTAGTATGGATGTAATGAAAAAATTCTATGAAATGGTGTCCGATATAGCTCAAATCGAGAAACCCCCTATTAGAGAAGCAAGGACGGTGGCAATGATAATTGTCCCAATTAAAAAGACAAAATAGGCAAAGGAGGAACAAAGTTATGCCCAAAATGAAATCCCATTCCGGAGCAAAAAAACGTTTTACTTTTACCGCAAGCGGTAAATTGAAGCATGCTCAGCAAAACAAAAGACATATTTTAACCAAGAAGACAGGAAAGAGAAAGAGACAACTCCGTGCAACCGGTTACGTCGATACTACTCAAGAAAAAACAATCGCCAACATGATCGGCGGACAGAAATAGGAGGAGCGAGAAATGAGAATCAAGAGAGCTGTTAATTCTGTGAAGAATCGTAAAAAAGTTTTAAAACGTGCAAAAGGTTACTTTGGGAATAAAAGTAAGCTATATAGGGTTGCAAATCAAGCCGTAATGAAATCAATGCAGTATGCATATGTTGGTAGAAGATTAAGAAAGAGAGATTTTAGAAGTTTATGGATAACGCGTATTAATGCTGCCGCGAGATTGAACAATATGTCTTACAGTAAATTAATGTATGGATTGAAGACAGCGGGAATAAATCTAAATCGAAAAGTATTGGCAGATATTGCCGTTAATGATTCAGTTGCATTTTCTGGGTTATGCGAACAGGCAAAAGCCGCGATAAAATAAATTCTTGGCTTCCTTAATGGAAGCCATTTTTTTAAGAAAAAATAAAGCAATTATGATTATTACTTCAATTAATAACAATAAAATAAAGGTATTAAAGTCCCTCTTTGATAAAAAAATGAGGGAAGAATTAGGGTTGTTTTTGGCTGAAGGGCAAAATACTTTGAAAGAATTGGATTCTAGTTACATAAAAGAGGTCTTTGTATCTGAATCTGCTTACATTAAAAGCCGTGAACAGATTGATATAAAAATAATAGATAATCCAAATATTTCGTTATTTATTGTTTCAGATGTCGTTTTTTCTAAAATTTCTGATACGGCTACTCCTGCTGGATTAATAACAGTATGCAGAATTAAAGAAACTCAAAATATTGGCTTTGGCGATATCGCTGTATTGGACAGGATAAGAGACCCGGGCAATTTAGGTACTATATTAAGAAGTGCGGAAGCTTTTGGGATAAAAGATCTTATTTTAGTTGATTGTGTCGAATTGTATAACCCAAAAGTTGTTCGTTCTTCGCTTGGTTCGATACTTGGACTTAATATCATTATATGCTCAGACTCAGCAACTGCATTGAAACTCCTGGATGGAATAGATTTATATTCTCTTTCCATGTCTGGGAAATCAATTTACGAGTTTGCGCCAAGGAGTCGGGTAGCTATTGTCGTTGGAAATGAGGCGTCTGGGGTTTCAGAGGATTTTTTAAAAGTTTCTAAAGGAATTATCTCAATTCCAATGCTTGGGCAAATGGAGAGCTTGAACGCAGCGGTGAGTTTTTCTATTGCAGTGTCTTTTTTGGAAAACAATAAAGAGAATAGCTTTTTTGACTTATTAAAGTAAGTTCATAAGATTTTTTCTCTTTTTTAGAAAAATAAAGAGAATCATTTTTTTAACTTATTAAAGTAACTCCATAAGATTTTTCCCCACCTTTTATCGTTTTTTGAATTTTGTTTACCAAAAACAGCTTTAATTTTTAGCGATAAACAGGTTCTAACAGTACAGAATTTTGTAAAGTATAAAGAAAAATAGTTGAAATAAAAAGGGGGCTGCCTCAGTTATTATAATTATAGTAAATATACTCTATTACCTTAGGATTGCATTTCGTTATTTCAATATAGTGGATAAAATATATTACTATATGTTATATTATTTTAGTTAGGCGCGCACGAGGACAAGGCGTATTGTCATAAGAAAGTTCTTTTCTCGACTCTTGAATTGCGCTAGGAGGATCATATTATGTCAGGACATAGTAAATGGGCAAATATCAAACAAAAAAAAGGTAAGACTGATGCCGCAAGAGGACATTTATTTACAAAAATAGGTAGAGAAATATCTGTAGCTGTGAAATCTGGAGGCCCAGACCCCGATTCAAATGCAAAACTTAGAGATATAATAGCCAAAGCCAAGCAGAACAATATGCCAAATGATAATATAGCAAGATCCATTAAAAAAGCTAGTGGTGAAGGCGGTGGGGTAGATTATGAAGAAATAATTTATGAAGGTTATGCCCCAGGGGGAGTTGCAGTAATTGTTGAGACACTTACAGATAATAGAAATCGTACGGGTGGAGAAGTAAGACACCTTTTTGACAAGTTCGGTGGTTCCTTAGGGCAAACTGGATGTGTAAGTTATATGTTTAAAAGAAAAGGAGTTATTCTGGCCGACAAAACTATGTCCGAGGATGATATGATGATGCTAGCTTTAGAAGCCGGGGCAGAGGATATAATTACCGATGAAGATGTGTTTGAAATCTATTGTTCCACTCAGGATCTTTTCGATATTTCTGAAAAACTAAAGGCTGGTGGAGCAATAATATTGTCTCAGGAAGTTGATATGATTCCTGATATTGAAGTTAATCCCGAGGGACATGAAGAAACTGTAAAAAAACTAATCAATATGTTGGACGAAAATGAAGATGTGCAAAATGTCTATCACAATGCAATTTTGCCAGAAGAAGTGGAAGAATAGATTTTAACCTACTAACAGGTAATTAGGAGAGAATAAGAAACTTTAAGTGTCCATTTTTTAGAAGTTCTTACAAAAGAAGGTCAAATTAATATTATAAAATCACAAAAAAGGTAGTATCCATTATTAATTATAAGTAGATTTTTGAATAAAAAATAACTAATTAAATAACTGGATAAAACGAAATAAAATCAAATACAAAAGCACCAATAAATTAAAAAAGGGTAATGAAACATGAATCTTGTTGCAAAGATATGTGAAAACGCAAAGCAAACTGCTAATACATTTGCTGGTATTTCGGAAGGGGTCAAAAACTCTATTTTGTTGTGTCTAAAGAATCTACTTGAAGAAAATTCCGAAAAAATTATAGCTGCGAATAAAAAAGATTTGTTACTTGCAGAAAAGAATGGTAGAAATGCCGCATTTTTGGATCGACTAACCCTTACAAATGAAAGAATAAAAGGAATTGCTGAAGGATTGGAAGCAATTATTTCCCTGAATGATCCTGTGGGAGAGATTGTTGAAGAATATGTATTGCCAAATGGATTGAATGTAAAGAAAACAAGGGCTCCACTTGGAGTTATTGCGATAATTTTTGAGGCTCGACCCAATGTGGCTATAGATGCGGCGGCCTTATGCATAAAAAGCGGCAACGGAGTGATACTTAGGGGAAGCAAAGATAGCACAGAAAGTGTCAACATGTTGGTTTTTTTGATAAAAAAAGCATTAAAAGAGAATAAAATTTCTGAAAATCTTGTAGGGTTAATTGACAGCTCAGACAGGAGCACCTCTGTGGAGGTTTTAAAACAAGACAAATTTATTGATGTTGTTATACCTAGAGGAGGAGAGTCACTTAAGAAAGTAGTCCTCGAAAATGCAACTATGCCTGTCATTGCCTCTGCTGGGGGAAACTGCCATATATATGTTGCAAAAACAGCGAAACTAGAGGTGGCAGAAAAAGTTGTGGTTAATTCTAAAACAAATAGACCAGCGGTATGTAACGCCCTGGAAACTCTTTTAGTGGATAAATCGGTAGCCCCTTCGATGGTTCCCTTTTTATGCGGCTCTCTCTGCAGAGAGGGGGTGGAAATCAGAGTCTCCGAGAGAGCTAAAGAATATTATCCTCAAGGAAAAATTGTATCTTCAGAGGAAATGTATAAAGAATATGATGATATGATTATAAAAGTAGAAATTGTAAAAGGAATAGAAGAAGCTATTTCACATATCAATTATTTCGGTACACATCATAGCGACGGAATAATATCTGAGGATTATGAAGAGATAGATAAATTTATGAAAGAGGTAGATAGTAGCGCAATATATTTGAATGCTTCTACCAGATTTACCGATGGTTTTCAATTAGGGCTTGGGGCTGAAATGGGTATAAGCACTCAAAAACTTCATGTTAGAGGTCCGATTGGTCTTAAAGAGTTAACTTCAACAAAATATTGTGTATATGGGAATGGACAAACAAGAAACTGATTATTACTATTAAGAAGGGTGATTATGAGACGAATTGCATTATTAACGAGTGGAGGAGATGCCCCAGGAATGAATGCCGCGATAAGAGGGGTTGTTAGATGTGGAAACTACCTTCACATGGAAGTGTACGGCATAGAAAGAGGATATGATGGACTAATCAAAGGTAATTTGAAGAGAATGGATAGTCGATCTGTATCAGATATAATTCAGAAGGGTGGGACAATCCTTAAAACAGCCAGATGCCCTGAGTTTAATGAAGAAAAAGGAATAAGAGCTGGGGCAGAAGTATTGAAAGCTTATGGAATTGAAGGTCTAATAGTAATAGGCGGGGATGGTTCCTTTAGAGGGATGCGTGATTTAAATAAATTATGCGGGATTCCCTCAGTAGGTATTCCGGGAACTATTGATAACGACTTAGCATATACAGATTACACTTTAGGTTTTGATACGGCGGTGAATACCGTAGTTGATGCAATTAATAAACTCAGAGATACTATGACCTCTCACGACAGGGCTTGTATAATAGAAGTTATGGGTAGAAAGTGTGGAGATATTGCCTTGTTTTCGGGAGTTGCTGGAGGAGCTGAGAGCATTGTTGTCCCCGAACATGAATATAAAATAGATGATATTTGTGATAAAATGCGTAGAAATGCTATAAAAGGAAAGGTATCAGATATTATTGTATTGGCAGAAGGTGTTTGTTCCTGTGATGAACTTAAAAAAGAAATAGAGTCAAGAATCAATATTGTTGTGAGAACCGTAAAACTTGGATACATCCAAAGAGGTGGTTCGCCAACAGTTGGGGATAGGGTTTTTGCTGCAAGATGTGCAGATCTTGCCGTTAATTTACTTGCTGGGGATATTCAAGATAGCAGAGTGGTTGGAGTTTCTGGGGGGAAAATGGTTAGTTTAAACGTTGAGGAAGCGTTAGACATGAAAAATGAATTTGATGAAAAACTATATAGTATAGCCGGTAAACTGGCTTTTTAGGAGGTTGAAGATGATAAATTTGAAAGGTGCGTGTATGTTTGGACAGTCTGGGGGCCCGACTTCTGTTATTAACGCAAGTGCTGCTGGGGTTTTTGTTGAAGCCCTAAGCCAAAAAAATATTACAAAAGTATATGGGTTAGCTCATGGTATTAGAGGTTTGTTAGATGAAAACTTTTACGATATGGGAAAGGAAGACCAAAATGAATTACTTTTGCTTAAAAACACGCCTTCCTCAAATTTAGGCTCTGTAAGATATAAACTTAAGGATTCCTCAGTTGATGAAACTGATTATAAAAAAATACTCGAAGTCTTTAAAAAATATGATGTGAGGTATTTTTTCTACAACGGCGGCAATGACAGCATGGATACTTGTAACAAAATTTCAAAATACTTAATGAAAGCAGGGTATGATTGCAATATCATTGGCGTTCCAAAGACTATTGATAATGACTTATTTGGGACTGATCACTGTCCGGGATATGCCTCGGCAGCAAAATATGTCGCAACAACATTGATGGAGCTTAACTTAGATGCAAAGGTTTATGACAAGGGCCAAGTTGTTGTTATAGAAATAATGGGAAGAAACGCAGGGTGGTTGACCGCTGCGGCAAGTTTAGCTGGGTATAAGGGTCTTGGGGCAGATTTAATTTACTTGCCCGAGGTTCCTTTTTCAATAGAAAAATTTAAAAAAGATGTAAAGAGGGTGATGGATGAAAATGGGGGAAAATGTATAGCTTGTGTCTCAGAGGGAATTAGGGATAAGGATAAAAACTTTATCGTAGAAAAACTATCCCAAGAGAAGGCTAAAGATAACTTTGGACATACCCAACTAGGTGGATTGGCTATTCAGCTTGCTGATTTGATCAACCAAGAATATGGAGTTAAAGTTAGAGGAATTGAGTTCAGCCTTATGCAAAGATCTGCAGCACACCTAGCTTCAGCAGTTGATGTTGAGGAAGCTTTTAACGCTGGAAGAGAAGCTGTCAAGGCCGCATGTTCAGGAATAACAGATAAAATGGTTGCTTTTGAAAGAGATATGTCATCTGGGGGCTACAGATGTGTTTACAAACTTCTCCCTCTTGAAGTTGTTGCAAATGCAGAAAAAACGGTTCCTTTAGAGTGGATAACCGAAGATGGGATTGGCATGAAAAAAGAATTCATAGATTATGCTCTTCCCTTGATACAAGGAGATAGTAAGGCTCCGCTTGAAGATGGATTGCCCAGATTTTCTAAGTTGAAAAAGATAAAGGCTGGAAAATAGCGGTATAAATGAGTTTGCCTCAACCCGGGAAACGCGCCGCTATTGAAGGCGGGTTGCCCGGGTTTGTTTTTTGAATTAAAGAAAGCTAGTGCTATTGATTTAATAGGCATCATAAAAAATAGTTGATAATCAAAGTGGTAATTTATTTGTGAACAATAAAGTAAGGATAAAATAGGAATGAGGAAAATTAAAAATAAACTAATTTTTATTATTATTGGGTCACTTTTAGGCTCTTTCCTGATTTTAGGTTTAACGTTAGGTTTTACTTTAGATTTGAAAACCCCTAACCCATTTATTCAAGAAGTAAAAGGAGAGCCCGATTATACGATTGTTATTAGTTGGGAAAAAGTAGCCGGAGCGAAAAACTATTATGTACAATATGAATATACCGAACTTTATCCAGGCATAATTGAAAGTCAAGCAGTAGTTGCTAATTCGATTTCAATAAAGAGGGTAAGAGGATTAGTAAAATTCCGAGTGAAGGCACTTTCTTTGAGAGAATCTCAGAGTAGTTCTTATTCCGAATGGATAGAGTACGATGTAGAGGGGTTGAAACTACCGATTTTATCTCCCTTTGGATTCATATACACAGAAGACGGATGGAAAATCGATAATAATTTTACCCCGGTCCAATATCTATATAAGGGTGAGACTAAGACAGTAGTTTTTTATGAATTTACTGATAACTACAATAATAGTTCATATCATTCATACAATGACCTGGTAGGTGATGATGCTTATACATTTAATTTCCCCCCAGGAGAAACTATATGTCGTTTTAGAACGGTGAATTTTACTTATTTCAATGGGCAGAGTATTAATGAGCCTAAAGAACTATATGAGTTATATGATGAAGCAAGTTCGTACGTGGAAATCACCCACATTAATCCAGAATAAAATGGAGGTTTGAGAGATAAAAGACAGCAACAAAGATTCATAATTAATATAAAAATAGAGAAAAAATATATAAGGATAAATATGAAAAGAGAAGATATTAGGAATATAGCGATAATAGCACACGTAGATCACGGTAAGACAACTTTGGTTGACTCAATGCTAAGACAGGGAGGAGTTTTTAGAGACAATCAAATTGTCGAAGAGTGCGTTATGGATAGTAACCCACTTGAAAGAGAAAGAGGTATTACTATTTTGGCGAAAAATACTTCCTGCTATTACAATGATGTAAAAATAAATATTGTGGACACTCCGGGGCATGCCGACTTTTCTGGGGAAGTGGAAAGAGTTTTAAAAATGATAGATGGTGCAATACTCCTTGTAGACGCTTATGAAGGGCCAATGCCTCAAACTAGATTTGTTTTACAGAAAGCCTTGGAAATGAATCATAAAATTATTATTTGCATCAATAAAATAGACAAGCCTGGGACAAGATTGGATGAGGTTCTCGAGGAGATATATACACTTCTAGTGGATTTGAATGCAAATGATGAGCAAATAGACAGCCCTGTTATATATTGCTCTGGCAGAGAAGGAAGAGCCTCCTATTCCCCAAATTTTAAAGGAGATAATCTTTTGCCGTTATTCGATACTATTTTGAAACATATTAAGGCTCCCGAGGGAGATGAAGCAGCTCCTCTACAGTTGCTTGTTTCTTCAATAGACTATAATGAATATGTTGGTAGAATTGGAATCGGTAGAATAGAGAGAGGCACGATGACTCAAAATCAGGAGGTTTCAATAGTAGATTTTCATAATCCAGGAAGTGTTGAGAAGGCAAAAATAACCAATATATACCAATTCTCTGGGTTGAGTAGAATACCAGTACAAAGCGCACAAGTAGGAGATGTTGTAAGTTTTTCCGGAGTTGGGGATATTACCATTGGAAAAACGCTATGTGACAGTGGTTTATTAGAGCCTATTAACTTTGTCAAGATATCTGAGCCTACCTTACAAATGACTTTTTCGGTTAATGATAGCCCTTTTGCAGGAAGAGAGGGAAAATTTGTTACTTCTAGACATCTCAGAGCTAGATTATATCGTGAGTTGTTGAAAGATGTTTCGTTACAAGTTAAGGATGGTGAGACCGCAGATAGCTTTAAGGTTTCGGGTAGGGGAGAAATTCATCTGTCAATTTTGATTGAAAATATGAGAAGGGAGGGTTATGAGTTTCAAGTATCTACTCCTATAGTAATAACAAAAGAAATTAAGGGTGTATTGAACGAACCAATCGAAAGGTTATATGTTGATATACCTGAAAGATGCGTTGGGAATATCATGGAACATATGGGCAAAAGGCAGGGAGAACTACTAAATATGGAATCTATGAACTCAAGAGTTCGCTTGGAATTTCTTATTCCAGAAAGGGGGTTGTTAGGATATAGAAGTGAGTTTCTTACTAACACGAGTGGAGAAGGAGTTATGAATACAATTTTCAATGGTTATTCCCCAGTAAAAGGAGAGATGCCAAAGAGAAGATATGGTGCTTTAATTGCTTATGAAACAGGAGAAGCGGTTACATATGGACTGTATAACGCTCAAGGAAGGGGTACTTTATTTATCCAACCTGGAACGCCAGTGTATGCAGGTATGATTGTTGGATTTTCCCCGAAACAGGAAGATTTGGTCGTAAATGTATGTAAAAAGAAACATGTTACAAACATGAGAGCTGCAGGGTCAGATGAAGCCCTTAGACTTAATGTTCCAAAGATTATGACTCTAGAAGAAAGTCTTGGCTTTATTGAGAATGACGAAATGATGGAAGTTACTCCTAAATCTTTACGTATGAGAAAAAAGGTTCTTTCACATGATCAAAGATTGAGAAATGTGATGAAGGAAAGAAGAAAGGAAGAATCAGCAAATTTGTAAAAAAAACAGATAGTATATTTTGCTAGGTGAAACTAATTATGTGATTTCTTCCCGCTATGTGCTAAAATATATGATATATGTTAAGTTTATACAGTTGGAGGAATTAAATGCACCTTGCCTCTTTAAGCGATTTTATTAATTCAGGGAATAATATTTACTATACTATAGCTTTGATTGTAATTTTGCTTCTCTTTGTAATAGCAATGATCTCTCTTTCCATTTCTCGAAAAAGAAACAAAAACAAAAGCCTTGCAGAAAAAGAAGACACTGATGAGCTATTGTCAGAAATCAAGGGAAAACCAATTTTATCTGGGGGTATTTTGGAAGAAGAAGGAAATAGTGATCCATTAGATTGGGAGTCCGATCAAGCTGTATTTGTGCTACCTGATGAATTGATGGAGGGAGCCTCGGGATTCGGGGAAAATGAGAATAATGAGGATGATTTATTCAATCGTGTTACTGGGTACACATTTAGCGATAATCAAGAAGACAAGAAAAAAGAGGATAAGAGCCCTATACGAGAATACGAACCCAAAAGAGAGTCTGACCTAACCTCTATTATAATGACCCCAATAAAAGCTAATGAGAAACAGCCAAGGAAAAAGAAAAAGAATGGTGAGCCCGAAAGAAAAGAAAGTGTTTTTGAGAAGGACTATATTTATGACCCCGATACAGCGACAAGACCAGGAATAATTCAAATTTATCTGGATAGCGGGGGGAAATATAGATTTAGACTTAAAGCTAGTAATGGCAGAACCGTCGCTCATTCTCAGGGTTATACACAAAAAATAAATGCGAAGAATGGAATCGAATCGGTAGTATCGGTTGCAAAAAATGCGGATATATCTGATATGACAATTAAAGACAGCATTCCCATAGTTGGAAGAC
>Ga0172381_10001628_pt1 | contig 25900 bp, 42 predicted proteins | sample Leawel6488metaG_FD_119754 | JGI IMG/M metagenome (GOLD analysis project Ga0172381, IMG submission 119754) | Leachate microbial communities from a municipal landfill in Southern Ontario, Canada - Leachate well 64-88 metaG | ecosystem: Engineered > Solid waste > Landfill > Unclassified | place... | reverse complement strand
CCCATATTAAATATAGGGGTAGATGTAGCTGACCGTCCGGCGTTCAAAACCTGGGTTAGTTGCGGTATAAACGACGATCCGCTAGCAGGCCAAGTCGTAATACAACTATCTCCCGTAAGACAGACCGTCGTATAAATGCCAGTCGTAGCTGAGATGTTCGTTCCTGTTGCGTTCGCAAAAAGAAGTGTTGTTGCGTAGAAATTTGTAGATGTCGTATGCGTTCCTGTTGCATGATTCCATGTGATATTTGTGACCGTTGAAGATGTCACGTTCAAAGCAGTAAGTCCGGTCGTAGAAGCCATCGTCGCAAAAAGGTTTGCAACGGTAATCTTTTTATTTGAGACACCAGCTTCATCAACGATGGGAAGAATGGCCGTTGACGCAACACTTGTTGCATTCTCCATGTCTGAAATTTTTGAACCCGCGCCAAATGTTTCGCCAATGCTTTTCTGTATTCGATAGTAAAAACCTCCGCCAATTAGCGTAAGGATTGCAATGATGACAAGGATTCTTTTATCCATATATCACGGCATGGGATTGCCCAATTCAACGTTACTCAGAAGCGTTCCAGAAATAATCTGGTAGGATGGAGGATCAAACGTCCCACCACACATAAAAAACGTTTGTGAGTTCAGATACGGACACTTTTTTCCATTTTTAATCCTGTAGATTGCTGAACTGTCATTTGTCTTCACATCTCTCCCTTCGTACTTTTGAATCAGTTGTGCGACCGTTGAAGGCTCCAAATCAAGCGCAACATAGCCTTCAATATTGCGAAGGTTATCCGTTGGAACGTAAAAATCACCTTTATCACCCCAGTCCTTACCAAAAGAGTTCTGAAAGACGATTAAATCACCTTTTTTTCGATAGCCTTTTGAACAGACGGCGTGACCGCCAACGGGGACGCCATACCCCCAACGAAGAATCCACGGGGCTTTGAATCCTCCGGTCTGATTGTATGAAGACCTCCATGTGAATCCCGTATGGATCGTGTGGTTTTCATCTAAGGCTTTTAGCCATTGATTACGGCCAATAACACGAAAGAAGCTCTTTGCCTTATGAATCGCCGCATTTTCCGTGACAATGACATCATTTCCGCCTGCGGAATATGTCTGCCAAGGGATATGCGACTCTGGCAATAAGGATTCTTCCGCAATGCCGAAATCCACCCCCGCCTTCTGAGCTGAACGAAGGTTAGAGAATCCATTTTCTTTGATATATCCCTTCAAGCGCGAATATTTGACGATTGATCGAGCAGAAAGGGCAACACCCTCATCCGGCTCTCGTGAACAGGCATAACTCTGAAAGACACAGTTGTTATATGGAGACTGATCTTTGGTTGAGAATGTTTTTATGATTCGTTCATCATGTTTTGGATGATATGTGAATAGATCACCAAAAATTCCGTATTCAAAATCACGTTCATCTTCTCCATTTGGAAGCATCCCACCAACGGGAATATATTTCCCATTTACGTTTTCCTTAAAAAGATGGCGCGTGATTGATTCGATCATACGTTTTTGTAGGTTGACTCGTGCTTCACTAGATCCCATTCAATCTTTCCATCCATAATCGGAAGTTCAACGCCCAAGACCTTACAGAGCGTCTTTAATTCTTCCTCGTTTTGGGCCTCACAAAGCAGAGCATATCCTTTTCCATTTTCCTGTTTTGCTATTTTGAATTGCGACATAGGTGTAATCGTTAAGGTATGAAGTTGAGCCGCCCAAAACTTAAAATCCCATGCAAGTGTCTTAATTGAATTTCCACCCTGATCGTAATGATCGTTAATAAACCAATTCTTTCCGTACGTTCCCTTAAAGAGCTGAACCGCATGATTTGGAGCTTTTAACGTACGCGTATAGATTCCATTTATAGGCTTATCCCACGCATGAACGGCTACCCGAAGCGTTCCATGACCCAATGCCTCATAGAGTTCATCTGGGCTTAGACCAACATACATTGAATCGAACGTATAAACATCCAAACTTCGCTTTCCCTCATCGAATATGAGTTGTGGAGGCTTCACCATGTACTCATCCCATGAGGTAACCGTTTTTGCGTTGGGCCATCGTTCTTCTGGAACAACACCATAGATGGAAAGAGCATTAGCTGTTCGTGAAAATGTATTCCCTTCTTTCGTATTACCACTCACATACGCGGCGAAACGATCTGAATAATTATGCGTCGTTCCGTAGACACGCTTTTCATACGACTCATTACAGTTATATAGAGAGAAGTTTGTACAATTTAATGAATCGAATCCATTTCCCATCTGCGTTTCATACTTTGGAATGTACAAACTCCAATCTCTCTCTGGAATAAGAACAGATGAAATTGAATCACCGCCGAATATTCGGGAGCCAACTGGAATTTCCTCATGGATATACCCTCCGTAATTCATACTATTTTTCTCGAATACCCATCTTGACTGTTACGGCTTCTGCGCCGCCAGCGAATAGTGCAATTAGTGCTTGAAGATAAGACTGCGTATTTTGATCTAGGTATCCTTGAAGGCCAAAATAGGCCACCGTGAGGGATATTGCGCCAAAGATGTACGTTTTCTTACCGTCCAACCACGCGAGAATAATTTGAAGTGCTGACATATATTTGGAGGCGGATCCCAACGAAACCACCCCGATTACGATTTAGAAAGCAAGCACCGTACATCGACCAGGTGCTGTCGTTGTCGTTGCTTTGAATACCATCCATTCGAGAGGTTGCCAGAGAGGAAATTCTGCACCCATATAGGTATCTGTCGCTACACCAGCAGGCCATCCGAGAATAACGTCTAATGTAGATGTTGTGCTCGCAATTGCCTTGCCATTCTGCGTCGTCACCATCGTTTTGATGAATGGCGACGTAGATGTGACATAGGCGTTTGATGATGTTCCTACGTTAATAACGAATGATCCAACCTTTGCCGCAGTCGTTGAGGCAAAAATTGGAGCAACGTCAGCAATTCTTAGAGCCTGTCCAGTCGTGTTCTGAATAGCACAAAGCGTATTCGTTGCTGTCGTTGGCGTTACAAACGTCGAAGATGCGTAGAACAGCCCATAGAATCCGTTAGAATTGACAACATTTCCAGTAAATGTCGCTCCGCTGGAAGCTGTAAGAGAACCAGAAGCAGAAAGGGTTGCCAGTGTCGCCGTTCCCGTTGCCGTGATATTTGTCGCAGTAATCGTCTGAATGATCGCATGAGTCGTCGATGCGATCTCATTGATGATCTCCATTCCGGTCTGTGTCGTCCAACCAACACCAAGTGGCTGTGGTGCTGACTTCTTTGATACCGTGATAAGTGTCATTGACGAGATGAGAATCACGAGACCAAGAGCGACAATGAGGAGTTTTTCTTTATTGATCATATTATTTCACTTTGTAGACGTGTGTGTAACATCGCCAATCAATATCAACGCTTGCTTCGCCAGTCACCTGAATTTCGACGTTTGGACTGGATACGGAAAACCCTACATCCCATCCCAAATCAGTTTCGCTGGCTATTTTTACCGTATCACCAATCTGTTCGACCGTTCCGGCAGAATCACGGAATACGCCGGAAATCTTATAATGCGTCGCATCCCCGGCAGTACCACCGCTAGATGTCGTATTTCGGGAAGCGACGATAAAGGATTTAACTGCATAGACGCGCTCAGTTGGAACATTGATCGAATCAATCGCCGTTACCGTCGCATCAGTCGTTGCGAGACCTTTATCGCGCCTCTCAGGATGTGCGATAGGAAAATTTGCCATAATTAGTTAGTTGTTAATAGTTCAAGAGTGATAATTCCCGCCGTTGACGTCGTATTCTCCTTCGCGCTCACCCGCATACATTGGGAAACCGAATCGGGGAGATCGAATTTCCCGCCGTAGAGCGTTCCCGATGCCGTCACGACCGTATGCCCGGTCACGCCGTCGTACGGGAATCGATAGGGAAGACCACTCGTATTCGTTGAGTTGACGAACGTGATGTTCGTCGATGACGTATCCGTGAAGAATAAAGGATTATAATTTTTACAATTACTATCCAGAGCCTCTTCAATCAGGACGTCGAAACTCGAATCATGCGATTTCGGAAGATACCGGAAAGCGAGAGCTTTCTTTCGCATCCCATCCGTCGAAACGGTCGAAGTGACCGATCCCGCCCCGGTAAACGCGGCGGAGAGCGTCGAAGATGACGCGAGGGTGCTGTATCGTTCGTTCTCCCCATATCCCTTCAGGTCATTTTTTATTCCCAAGACATACCAAAGACCCCCAACGAGGATGATGATGAGCAAGGCGATAAGGATTTTTTTCATACGATATTCTTTCGTCCCCCCTCCCCGTTTTATGGGGGAGGGGGAAACAAAAGGATTAGTCCGCATCCACCGCCGGGAGAATCATGGCGGAAGCCGAATTATTCGTTTCTTCGAGAACCTTAATGTTATCAACACGCATTGCATTTCCAAGGTTTGCGTTATCTGCAATCGTCGTACTCGTACCCGCGAAGAAACAATTACGCGCCATTCCCGTTGGGTTGGAATCAAGCGTAATCGCCGGAATCGTTGTCCCAACGGTTGCCACGCGAACGTCCTCCATGAAGAGGTTTGTCACCTTCGCGGCATCAATAATTCCACCAGTCACACACTCACCAAAGCATCGAATGTTCCTCAATGTCATGTGACTACACGCCCCTTCAATGGAGATGAAGGAGTTAATAGCCACCGTTTCATTGTAGAAGTTAATGTCTTCAATCGTGAGGTAGTGTGAAGCGGCTTCAATCGTGATCATGTCAACGACATTTTTAAGCGTCGTTGAACCAAGCGCCTGAATGTCACGAATCGTCACACCCGCGACTGCTCCTACGTTGATCACAGATGTTTGAGCATCCGTACCCGGCGCTGCGAATATGAAGCCTTGAAACGTGATATTTGCACCAGAAATATCAACGCCATCAACGGCCCCATTCACGGTAATCGTTGGTTTTAATTGACCATTTCCAAGTCCGCTGATCGTCATTCCCGTTACCGTTGGGGTAAATGCCGTTGTCCATGTTTCCGTATGACCCGGATAGACAAGCATCGTATCTCCACGATCATCCCCGCCATCGCCATCGGAAGCGTCATGCGCGGCTTCCATTGTCGCGTGAACTCTCACACACCCATCAGAATCTACGGGGTACATTTCCTGAAGGTAATTTGAGAGAGCCGTATCGGACGAAACATGAAAGACCTTGCCCGTACGAGGCATCGGAATCGCACTTCGTCCGTAAACTGAAAAGGCATTTTCCATAAGTTATTTGTCGATATTCTTCTTAAATTCCTTTCGTACTTTCTTTGGCGTCCCATCGACACCAAGAGTCGTAGGAATGACTGGTGTTTCTTCCTCTTTTTGCTGATCAATTGGCTCATCGATAGACGACGCAGATTCAATAATTGGATCTTCAACACCCTCATATCCGACTAACCGACGGGTATTGATGAGTAATCCAATATCCTCAGCAGAAAGTGTCGTCATCGTCTTATCCGTATCATTCAACTTGAAATCTACGGCAGTTGTTTTCTTTCCATTAGCGAAGTGAGGAGATGCGCTAATGACTTCAATTCCATTTAGTTGCATATGATTAAAGGGAGGGAGGATTAGTCCCTCCCATCATCAATTACGCTGATCCATCGCCCTTAGAACACTTGATCCAAGATGCTCCACAGATCACAATGCCGTATCCTGCGCGGACGCCGTACTCCCAGTCATCCGTCGAGAAGTCTTCGGCGGCGTTCAAATTCGCAGGCATCTTCAGATGCGGTTCCTCCCAAATGCCGAGATATGCCGAGGACATAGCCGATGACGCGATACCCCAGTAGTACCGTTTGTCGGTATCAGGGGCCCCAGCCGCTGTCATGGCAATGCGAGGGAGAATGACGTGGCGATACTTCGCCGCGTATACGTTCTTCACACCTGAATTACCACCATCAACTGCGGCCGATGATTGGAGATATTCACGCGCCGTATTAACCGTATTTGGATCGTTTGTCGTCCACAGGATGTCAAACGTCCCATCAGACACCGCTTCTCCAAGTTGGTTGTAGGTATTCTCAACAACCAAGCGCTCAATAGCTTCAAGCGCACCCTTAGAAATCTTCGGGTTACCTGCGAGAATGTTTCGATATTGCGTCGAAGATCCAGCGAGCGTATGAGCGGAATAAGCAAGCTGATATGTATCTCCAACTGTCGTTGCAACCGTTTCACCGTCCTTATCCGTGTAGGACGTAGACGCCATGAAACTCAGACGAAGTGAAAGGTCGAGCTCCATTCGATTGTCTGCAAGCGTACCGAGGTTTGTGAGACGCGCGACAACATCGGAATATCGATTACGCGTACGCATTTCGTACGTGATGCCAATATCCTTAGCGATGCGATATGGGGTCATCGTCTTCGAGTACCCCTGTTGAACGGATGCGCGATCCGCCTGATCGCCCTCTCCCTTACGTGAGGCATACTGTTCGAGGTCAATTTCCGTGAAATCACGGGAATCACCGCTGTTTGCCGGGATCGTTTCAATTTTGAAAAGTCCCGAACTGCGTGCCGCCTTATCAACACTTTCCTGTGCTTTCAAAAACAGGTGAGGCGTGATAGATGACAAGTCTGAGAGACTAGCTGTATTTAATTCCATAACAGTTTATTGATTAAGTTTTTTATGCCGCACCTGCGACTCCCATTCCTTCACATCCCAAATTCAAGATAAACTTTCCTTTTGTGGTCGAAATGACTTCGACACACTGAACGGCATCATATGTTGATGCTCCACGATTGACCGTTGAGGCATCGGTGAGGTCTTGGAATAGACCTCGATCAGCCGCAACAAGACCGGACGTAACTGATCCAATCCATTCAACGTTCTTTTCCACAGGTACTTCCACAGGAACAAGACCAGCGGTCGTGTATTCCGGTGATGCAGACGTGATTGCCTTACGAATAACTCCGACGTGTGCCGTAGGAGCAGTCGATGATGTGGCGGCGGTCAAATAGCCTGATCCATTCCATGCAACGATAGAATCCACGCTACATGCAGTAGATGTTGCGAGTGGACGCCACACGATCTTTGTCTTTCCATTTACGCGCTTAAAGCTCATAATTATTGAGTTTTCTTCGATTTAGCGCGTCTACGGGGCTTACATAAAAAAACGCAAACGTCCGTAAACGCTTGCGCTTTTTGCCCTATGGCTCACAACGGGGTGGCTCCCGCGAATCAGCAAGTATGTTTTTTTAACGCGGGTTCTCTCCCTCGTTTCTTCACTTGTTAAGTACAACATAACAAAATGACTTGCTTAGTTGCAAGTCCCTTAAAATAAAACAAAACAAGCCTTTTTTAGACTTGTTTTGTGGATCTGCAACCCTTTTATTCTTTTGTGTCAAGAGGTGTGGCTTCCAAATCTTTTTCCTCTTTTTGTTTTTCGATGAGATTAAAGATGCTCTCCATCCGAATTGCCTGTGTGTGGGGTGCATCGAAGATAAGACTAACAACCTGATCCTTGATTTGATTTGCCAAGGTTGGAATCCCTTGGGCGATGGCCGTGATTTCAAGGAAGTTTAGCCCATGCTCGGCCATGTCCCTGATGTACTTATTGGCAAAGTCATACCGAATCGCATCCATGACATCGCCTTGACCCTTTTCCTCAATCGTAATGAGGTCGAGGGTGTTATTGTTGAGTTCTACCGTTCCACCATCCTCAAAGAGAACATTGACCTTTCCATTCTCATTTGGGGTAACCGTCTTGATTTCTCGTGCTCCGATAAACATATTAGTTGAAGAATGTGTCATTAATTTCATACTCATTACCAAACAATTGTGAATCCTTTGCCGTCACTTTCACCTTGAAACGCCAAATTCCATCTTTCGGTGTAGCGCAGGGTGTCTTGTCAAGAACATCAACAGAAACGTACTTATGACGACGAGTGAATAGATCGTATCGCATCTCTCGATCCATACCATCTTCGGTTTTGATGCAGATCATCTGCTCCTCATGCCATCGACCATTTCCATCCTTCTCAACGATGTCTTTGAGCAAATCTTTCCATGAAATAATGGCGAGTTCTTTCCCTTCCTCAGTTACCCATGTCCTCAATTTTCCTACCTTCCCACGTTCCGCTTTGTGTGCATCGTCGTACTTTCCAAGTCCAGACTTCGACGCGGCATATTCAAGACGGGAAATCTGCTTTTTCTGTTCGTCGAGTTGATCGAGAATCTGATCGAGTTTTGTTTTATCGATCTTGATTTTCCCGTCCTCATCGGGAACAAGCGTCTTTTTTTCTTCTGACATAGATTGCATTGATTGATCCTCTTCGGAATCCTTATTTTTAGAACCAAGTGGGCGTCCCATAGTTATTTGCGGATGACGTGTGATGCGTCTTTTAATAGATCAGCATCGGTAAGGCCTAATTTCTTTGCAAGATCCTTTTGATCGGCTGTCAATTCGCCTTCCTTTGGCTTCTGCTGGCCTCCTGAACCGCTTAGACCCATAACAGAGCCTAAACTGCTCACCGGGGCCGCAGAACCGCCTGTAGCGAGCACGTAAGCCTCTCTAGCACGCTCCATAATCGCCGTTTGAGTCGTTGCGGGCTTGCCCGGATCAATTCGATTAAAATGGAGCTCGATCTTAGCCCGCAGTTCCTTGTCATCACCGGCAAGCGTGGAGAATGCGTAGTTTTTATGCTCTGTAACCTGAGACTCAACGAACGCTTTTTGATCTTCCTCCAATTTTTCCTGTTGTTGCTTAATGCTTTTTTCCATTTCGGTTAATTTACCTCGTTCTTCCTCCGTCATGTCACGGTATTTCTTAAAATTGAAATCTTTGTTTTCCAATTTTTGAAGTTTCGTCCCTAAATCAGCGATCTTATCGTCTTTTTCCTTTGTGATCTGTTGAATTTCCTCGTCCGTTTGAACTTGAACCTCATTACCTTCTGCGTCGTAGAGAACTTTTGGCATAATCTATTTTGATGATTTAGGTTGACGTGATTTTTCAGCATCATTTAGCAGGGATGATATGGCTTGAAATGCGCCTTGAAGCTGGATAAGCTTTGTATTCGTCTCTTGTATATACACTTTCCATTCTTCTTGCTTCCTTACCGCTTCCTCACGAAGCGCGTTAAACTCATCTTCTGCGGCCTTCTTCTTTTTTTGCAGAGACGTGAGATCGATCATTTTCAACTTACTTTTTAGGTTCATACAATGTCGTGCTTATTATATTGCTCGTTTTGAAGTGAGCTTTTATGAATAGATGACAATTTCTCAAATTCCTCACTGACCTTTGAAATGCCATTGATTGAACCGCGACCAATCAATGTCGATTCCCAAGTGGGGGAGAAACAGGCCGTATAATCCAATTGCTCGTTTGCGAGATATGAGAGAACAATCTTAAACGCCGGATTTGAGCAAAGCGTAAACGCATTGGCGCACAACCTGTCCTGCTCATCCTTTTCCATCTCATTGAAACTCTTTGCATCATGTGTAAGTCGATAATGACGCCTTACAAGCTCCACCGTATCGACGGGGTAGAGCCATTCAGCTAGACGTTTACGCAATTCTTTGAGCATGGTTATTTCTTCTTCTTTTTTCCACCTTTTTTACAGGCCATAGTTATTGCATGAGCGCATTAAGCGATGGTTCTTTTGTTTCAAGAGGTTTCATGATTTGTGATTCAACAGGAGATGTGCCCGGAAGCTCACCAGCCATCTGTGGCATTGCCGAATCAGGCAAGAAATACTTTTCTGGATCTTCTTTATTTAGAATGGCAAACCGGCGCATGTGATAATGGAGATTTAGCCGTTGAATACCGAACAGGGCTCCGGCTTCCTGCAAACTCTTAACATAAAGTACGCGATCAAGAGCCGTACTGTCTTTCTCTGTCGGATTGACCGTAATAAACCACTTCGCCTTGATCGTCCGTAGCTCATCAGGATTCAGGTACACCTTGCGCGTTGGGATCCCCGAAGATTCAGACAAAAAGTCCTCCTCAGCCATTATTTGCTCCTCGCTCATCATCCCAGAGAGTTCAGGATTCATTGAGATAATTTTCCGCCCTTCCCGTCCATCTTCGATAGGAGACTTAACCGTAATCGTCTGATAGACCTTTCTGATCTCCTGTTTGATCTGGTCAACTTCTTCCCCGATGGGTCGCGTCCAATTTTCGAGGATGTTGTATGTCCGAAGCCATGCAAGCCTGCGCTCAAATCGAAGCACGCCCCAAATAACAAATCCGAGCTTCATCATCTGCTGTTTCTTCAACTCAATGATCTCCGTTGCCGTCTGCTGGCCCTGTTCGACATTCCCGCTAAACGCCGGGCTTGTCGTTTTCTCATCGACGATCTGCTTCACGAGGCTAAAAACATTGAACTCCGCTGGGGTAAGCCCTTGATTCAACAGAATAGGGCTAAGACGCGTCGGATCAACGTTATTCGCGATATGACCCGGATCAAAGATACGCGGCGAGAGCGCCCGCCCAGTGTTATTCGCCATCGGCGGCTTCACCTTCTGCTGGAAGACAGTCACGATGGACTTAATCATCTCATCCAATAATGCCTGCTCAACCTTCGTCTTCGATGGGATAGAATTGGAATATGCAAAGAACTTTGAAATTGGTTCAATAGACAATTTAGCCAGTGGATACTCACCAGAAGGGGAGATAGCAGTAAGTGGAAATCGAATGGGGAGCATCATTACACCATTCACCATAATCATCATCTCATTGCCCCATTTGTCGTAATATTTCAATATTTCACAGGTGTTTGCTTCAAGTTTGAGCAATGACCAATCTCGATAGGCGATATTGTCCGCTGGTACAGTTTCGGCGATCTTACGAGGAACGTACTTCCAGCGTTCCCAACTTCCATAAACACTTTCGGCTTTTTCATATGTCACGACATCAACCGTAATAATGTATGGCTGTTCCCATTCGTCAAACTCCTTAACATTCCCTAAAAAGACCTGTGTTCCATTCTTCAATCGCGCCTCGCATTGCGTATATGCCTTCGTCAGTTTCTTATCCCATCGAATTGATTTAAGATTCGAGAAATCAATGCTATGACCCTTGATCTCTTTCTCAACTCGCTGACGCTCAATGGTTACTTCCTCAACAAAGCAATCACCTTGGTCAAGCGCTTCTTTGTAGATTAAAGGTCGTTTGTCATCGTACATCTCGATCTCCCGGCTCTTTTTGATCATCGCCTCCATCGTCTCCCCGATTCCGACGATCATCATGTCGTCCTTATCGAACGCCTCAACGTTTGGTTCAAGGTTGTAGTTCAAGAGCGCAGAGAGGATCGTATTTTCTTTTTCCCGTGTCGTTCCCGTCACAATTCGAGTATCAATCTTGTTCAGCTTAGGAGGAATGTACGCATTAGCCGCCTTTGAGTTCGCTTCATACCGAGTCAAAAAATCCATGTCATCAAACTCGACATGGTTCGTATCACGCTGATTTTTTGCGCTTAGAATACGCTTAATAATCATGCCGCGATACTCGGCTTCCTCGTTCGTGTATTTGATCAACTCTGGCTGTTTTTCGGAGGACATAAAAAGATCCCCTTCGGGATCTCTTGTTAGGCATCTAAACGGCGGGACATCACATACCGTCGGTTAGAAGCCTTGCAACAGCTCCCAAACGTTTGTGATGTCTTCTATTGTTTTCAACTTACAATTACATTATGGAAAAACGAGATGCTTAGTGTCAAATCAAAGCATAGCGGTCATAGCGTTCGTTATCGGATTCTTTATTTTCATCGACGGTAAGCAGTGGGCGCAACCCTTCCATTCCATATCGGCAAGCATCCATTCCGTGATTCCAAAGATCAATAGGCACATTCAAGATAGTACCGTTTTTATCCGTTTCCCACATATATTTACGGTATTCCTTGATCAAATTAACACTTCTCTTTGTAACGGAAATACGTTGATCTTGGATAAATTGAATCCCATGATTCACGCTATCCTTTCCCTTTGCCGCGCCAGAGATCATCACACCATGCAAAGCAATCTCGTCTATGCTTTTCGGTTCTGAACTGTCTGCAACTGTTAAAACAGTCGCCTCCTGTTTCTTCAAAAAGTCTGCAATTTGACTATTTTTAAGTCCTTTTTGATATAGAATCTCATCAAAAATATAGCCTGAATTAAATCGGTAAATATCAATGATTGCCGTTGGATCGTTGGAATACCCAAAATCAAGTCCACGTCGCTCCAATCGTGCCTCATGAGGAACCTCATCAATGATTGCCCAATTCTTAAAGATACGCCCTTCGACAACGCCTAACTGACCTAACCCATATACTATCCACCAATTCTTGTTGCCCTTATGCGATTCAATTTCACGGATCGTAGATTCATCTAATGCCTCATTGTCCTTATATGTTAGCGTAATAAAATCAATATCATCACGCTGATTCAACATCTCTGTATAAAACCAAAATTCTTCACTCGGATTCCAGTCAAGCCAAACTACTTCATGAGTACGAGTGATGAGCTGATCGACAATGTTATAGGCAAGATTATTTGCTTCGTTGATAAATAAAACATCCCGCCTAGGCCCGTGAGCCTTTCCATAGTTATCCACACTATAAAACTCCATACGACAACCAGTCTCAAACGTATAGTCATGTTTCGTTCCATGCCAACACTCATCTTTCCAATATCCCCGATCCTTCATGATCATTTCAAAGTCGCGCATGACGCCCTTTTCGAGATGCGGATAGGACTCTGAAACAATCGTAACGATCTTTGGAACCTTTTGACTCTGACAATAGTCTATAAGCCAAATTAGAATTGAGATTGTCTTTGATGCCGATGTCCCTCCGGCTACGGCTCGAATACGCTTACGTAATTCAAAAACACGTCTAGTAGCAGACGTGTCTTGAAAATTAAACTTTTGCAGTTCCTCCGTAAATAGGAGTGGGGAGTGGTTTTCCATCGGATGTTACGTCAATATGTTCTCCGTATTTCTTTGGCTTCATTTTCGACATCAACCATTTGCGCGTGTCGATCTGCAAACGACGATGACCAAGCATGTCACCTTTCTTGATTTGTTTCTTTCCATTCGGAAGATAGGTAATCTCATCGCCGACCAACGGGGTATTACAAATATCAATCAATTCTTCCGCCATAGCATCTGCTGATTCTTGCTTTGCTTTCTCGTATTGTAGAAGAAACTTGTCATGTTCTCTCATCCATTTGAAGACGGTAACTCCACTTGGCATCCCTTTAATTTTGCAAACAGTTCTCAAAGATTTTCCCTGTGATAATTCAAAACATAAAGCATCTGCTTTCTCTTGTGTAAATTCTGACGGTCTACCGCCTGCATGTTTTGCCATATTTCGTGTATTTTTGGATCAAATCTGTTTTGGTCATACGGGACGATAAGCCTTCAAAAGTTCCTCCTGTCGCTTATGTCGATACCGTTCTTCTCTGGTGGGTGAGTAAGGCAAATCCTCCATGCCTCCATTATCTAAAATCGAGGTGCTTAGTGTCAAAAGAGTGGGGATAAGTCTGAAAAGGCAGTCCTAAAATCTTCACGCATAGATTATATCACTTTCGATCTCAACAGGCCTTAGATCGCAATTTTGAGCCTCATTTTTTTCAAGTAGACTTAACATTGACTATAATCTATACGTGTTATATACTTATTTTCAGAAATATATGCAAAAAATAAAGAAGAAGCCAATGACTGCCGCCGACATGGCATTTTTGAGTCGAGAAGCCCAAAAAAAGAAGCATGGTGAAGGCTATCATGCGGAGATGCTACGGAGAGTTGAGTGTATGGCTGTTGCGCGCCGTAAAAAGCCGGTTGTGGATAAGTCTCAAGATAACGTAGAAAAGCCAATGAAATAGGGTATTGACAGACTACGCGCATAGATATATGATATAGGTATGAGCATGAGGACATCACCTCACTCACACATCAGCCCCACGGGGCACACATCAGATTATGACCACATTCCACATCGTAGATATCGCCACAGGCAATATCAATCTAGGTTCATTCGCAACGCGTAAGGAAGCAGAGATCGGACTCGCACATGAGCGAGAACAGGGAGTACTTTCCGATTCTTTCGACGGCGAAGGTGAAAAAGGAGAAGAGTTTGAAATCGTAGAACGTTAATTTTCCGGGGCGTGCTCGCCACGCCCCCATATCCCTCTCCCTCATTCGTCCATTGATGTTGGATGGCATGCCCGGATGAGTGGCGGGGATATGAGCAGCAGGTCCGGTGGCGCGAAAGTTGGCATCTACCTTCGACAACCAAACTTATTCAATTCCATCAGTGAAACGCGATGATCTCGCGATGGGGGTAGTAGAGACATGACTGGAGGGCCGCCGGATAGCATTGCTCCAGCCCAAAGATGTCGTCCGTGCCCAGTACACGGCAACGCCACATATCTACTACCCCCCCCTAAAAACCAAAACAAAAATAATCGTTTTCGTGGCGTCACGAAAATTCAACCATCTTATGATCAAATATCTCAACCGCGATCCTCGTGGTCGCTGGATCAGAGGCACACGCTGGGGCGCAGTCGCCGCAGGTGTCTCATTCGCAATCATCCTCTGGGCGTACATCGGACATCTCTACCCGCAGTCAGCCATTCAACCGGCACAGGCACAATCCACAACGAGTATGTGCGTGGTGGTCGGAACATACACATCCACAACGCTCTACAACTGCTCCACACCGGAAATGAATCAGAAATGGCAGGACTATCTCGAATCGGAGATCGACACGTTGCGCGCGGATCTTGGAAAGCCAGACTCAATCTTCCGGCGCGTATGTCGAACTCACGATCTCCTCGATGCAGATTGCCCAAAGATTCTGTACGGCATGGCCATGACGGAATCACGCATGAAGGCCAACACGATTGGAGATGGCGGAAAGTCAAAAGGCTATTTCCAGATCAATCGTGACTACCACGCGGTGCCGGACTCGTGTGCGTTCGATCTTGAATGTTCTGCTGACTGGACACTCACCCGGATGATTCGGCTCGGATACGCGACAAACTGGAAAACGGCGGTCATGAAGCACAACGGAACACCGGGAATCCCGGCAACAGTCAGATATCTCAATCAAGTTAAAAAGTACGCAGGAATCTAAATAATCTCATAAAGTAAGCGATGACGGTGATCGAATGATCGCCGGTCGCTCCTCCCTCTGAATGGTGATGAAAGCTCTACCCGTGCGGCCAGCCATCGGGGAACTCGCTTGCAAGCGTTCATCATTCAGCGGGGAGAGCGGGAAGCACACCTAACTAACTAATTTATCACCAACATGAATGCCTGCATGCTTAAAGCCGGTTACGAACGGTCGTGGTTGGGGTCGGGGTCGAGGTCGGGGTCGAGGTCGGGATCGTGGTCGGGGTCGGGGTGGTCGGGGTCGAGGTCGGGGTCGTAAGTTCTTATTCATCTCATATCTCATTATTCAACTTCTTATGCCAAAACAAGAACTCGTAATTTTCTCCGCCGGAGAAAATATACTCATCCGTACTGTGACTAATTATCTCGTCGGAGAAGTCGTCGAAGTTAAGGACGTCGGATCAAGTACCTTCGTCGCACTTAAAAACGCATCATGGGTTGCGGACATGAAGCGATTCTCGAACACGCTTAAAGATGGTTTTCCGAAAGATGCAGAAATTGAACCAGCTCCAGGAATCGCATGCGTAAATGTTGGTGCTATCGTCGATTTCTTTGAATGGAGCCACGAACTCCCAACGAAACAGCAATAAGCGAATCTAGGCAATGATCTAGTCGTTGCCTCTCGCTTCCTGCTCATTCGTGCGTGTTGTGATCTCGCATGAGTGGGTAGGAAGCGGGAGATCACCCGCGCAAACGAAATGTCAGTAGTTCTTTCTTCATAACTCAGCACAGCCATTCGTCACAGCATGGGGAATGGCTGGTGCTGGAGGGAGATGACGATCCTTAATCATCAATCGGATGAGGGATAGATCGTCTCTCCCCAGCACCGAGAACAGCAGTGCAATCCCGGAGGACCGCCGAAATCGCCCATGTGGCAGGCGGTCCCCCTAGGATGCGAGGTCAATGGATTTCACTTGATGGAATAACTAACTCAACACACCAATGCAAGACCTTGATGCAATTCAAGAGGATCACTACGCACCAGAAACGGGCGTGGATGATCCGATTGAAGACGAAGACGACGAACCGATCATTGAAACAGATACCTCTACAAAAGATTGGAGTCTGTTTGAACCGCAAGATTAATTATCAATCACGTAAGCCATTAGGCAATGAACCTATGAAAACGAAAACAGCGAAAAAATCCGTTGGGAGTAAGCACGAAATTGTTGTGCGTGTTTCTACCACTCCAGCGGTTCCAACCGTTTCTGATTTATCCGAACCGATGCGAGACGGACGTAAGCTCACGATCCCGGCTACCTGGTTAAACGAGAGTCAGATAATGAAGCTCGTACAAGTCACTCCGAAAGAACACGTCTACAAGCGCAAAGCTCGTGGCGGTGGGATGTGGGATTACGTCACGGGTTCTTACATCGAAAAAGTCCTCAACTTTGTTTTCGGCTGGAACTGGGACTTTGATGTTATAGAGCATGGACGCGAACAGAATTGCGTATGGGTCAAAGGTCGCCTAACCGTTCATGGAACGAAAGAGGGTCAGCAGATCGTAAAAACGCAATTTGGCAGGGCAGAAGTTAAGTATCTCAAAGGGACGAAAGAGATGCTTGATTATGGTAACGATCTCAAAGCGGCAACAACAGACGCTTTGAAAAAATGTGCCTCGCTTCTTGGGATTGCCTCGGACATCTACGGGAAGACAGATTATCGCCAAGAAACTGGAAACGAACCAGTAGAGATCACAGGGACCCCAATAAAGCCGCCTCAACCCGTTCAGAAGCCGCAACAGGTCACACAGGTCAAAACTCCTCCTCTTAAATCGGGTCAAGTGATCGGTCCGGGTGGCGTGCCAGTCTATACCTGCCATGACTGCGCCTCAATCATCGACGAACTGGTTGCAAATTATTCATCCCGCATCTACGGCAAACCTCTATGTAAGAATTGCCAGGGTGTATCAAAAGCAAAAAAGTAGTATGCCGAATGTCATTGAGTCCTCATTATATAAAGATTCGGTTAAGATCAAGTTTTTCCCCGATAGCCATATCTACATGGTGAACGGGAAGCGGAAGACGGGCGTTACTACCTTTATTGGGATCCTCGATAAAAGTCGTCCACTCATCATATGGGCGACTGAACTCGCGCAAGATCATCTTTGTGATGCGCTTAAAGCAGGAAAAGAAATTACTCCCGAACTTTTCTATGAAGCGTGCGGACTCCACGAAGTCCGAAAGACAGAGGCCGCAAACATCGGTACGGAGATTCACGACTGGTGCGAGCAATATATTCGGTATCGTTTGAAAGAAAAAGGATTTGACATGCCCGAGATGCCGGAACGTCGGGAGGCGCAGATTGGCGTTGCTGCTTTTCTCGATTGGGAGAAAGAACACAAGGTAAAATTTGTTTCGTCCGAGCGTGTTGTATATTCCAAAAAGCACGACTTCATCGGAAAGATGGATATTGAGGCGTTGATCGACGGCGATCTCTGTCTTGTTGATATCAAGTCATCATCCGGCCTCTACAACACCGTGAACATGCAAACGGCTGCTTATGCGAAGGCTGATGAAGAGGAATCGGACCGCGAGTATACCGGCCGTTGGGCGCTTCGAGTCGCAAAGGAAACAGAGGCCGAGTATTTGGCGAAATGGGAAAAGAAAAATCAGAAACGAGCGAGACTTGAAAAAACACCTGTCGATGTTCCTCCCTATCAGGTGTTTGAGGCCAAGTTCCTTGATAGCGAGGAAAACTCCATTGATCGAGACTACAAGGCTTTCCTTTCAGCGAAAGCGCTCTTTGAGTGGAATAAGGCAACTGATTATTTTTTGAATCGCTAAAAATATGAGGGGGACAACAATTGAGGAAATTTTAGAAGGGGCACGAAGTTCCGTAGAAAAGAATCAGCCAGTCTCACCGACGCAGTGGCTTGATGCGGCGCAACGGTTAAATGCACTCATTCAAAATCTTGATGAAAGACTGGTTGAAGTAGAAATGATTTACCGGAGACTACGTGCCGGATTTATTGAGGACGGAAAGAGTGCAACGGAGTCTGAGACAAGGGCAAAATCCTCGGACGCATACGGAGAATTGTTGAAGCTCAAAGCGAAGAAAGATCAGGTTGACTCATTCATTCAGATTGCAAAAAAGCGATGTGAGATAAGGAACTTTTAATTTATGACCTACGCCGAAACAAAGGAGAATTACTGGAAAGCATACGGACTCCAACAGCGCAAACTAGGTCAAATTCGAGCGGTTGAGTATCTCCAAAAAATGCTCAAAGAGACGAAGGATGGAGATGTCACCTTTCGACTCAACAAGACACTCATCACCTACGAGCGCGAACTGGGAGTATGCAACATCGAACTTGCGAAAGCTAAGCACGAATTGCACGCGATAGCCTAACTCAAATATCCAGCTTGTCGGATATGGCCTCACCACAACGCGAAAACGGGCATACAGAGATCGCAAACGAACTCTTGGAGGCGTTGAGTCGTTTTAATATGCCGGGACGCCAGCGTCGCATTTTTGACGTCGTACTACGCAAAACGTGGGGATGGAATAAAAAGAGTGACTATATCCCTCTTTCACAATTCGCCAAATCGACTGGAATCAAGTCGCAACACATCTGCGACATTTTGAAATGGTTGAAAGATGCGAACGTGATAACACGCGATTCTAAAGGGAAAACAGCCATCCAGAAGAACTATGAGAAGTGGTCTATTCCTTCTGCGGTACTCCCGCCCGCGGGAGTCCCATCTACGGTACTCCCGCCGAAGGGAACAGCTACTCCCGCCGAAGGGAATCAGCTACTCCCGCCCGCGGGAGACTCAAAAGAAACTCTCTCAAAAGACATTTCTCAAAAGACAGAGAGAGGCGCGGCTGTCGCCACCACACCCACGGATCAGGCATTTGATTCGACAGAGATCAAGGAGAGAACGGAGATCCGATCCTCCGAGGCTCCGGCCTCCGAGATCATCCCAACTTCCCCGGTTCCCCGCGATGAAGCCCGTGCCTTTTTCGCCTCTCCGCCAGAAACGGTTACCGAATATCTCGTGGCCAAGGGGATCCCCGAGAACATCGTGCGCCGAGAGATCGCCAAATTCATCGCCTACTGGACAGAGCCAAACGCAAACGGAACCAAACAGCGCTGGCAACTACAAAAAACATTCGAGGTACGGCGTCGCCTCGCCACGTGGATGATGAACTGCCAAAAATTCACGACGCAATTTAACGCCGAAAAGAAAGGCATCACGATATGAACGAAATTTCAAGGCAACTTATGTGCGTGCGAATGCGATCAGGGATCATGTTGTGGATCGAGGCTGAACGCGCCAAAACGCTTCAAGACGTCCTCGATGGTATTACCGCAAGCAAGTTTATCCGGTTCGAGGGTGAAACGTTCAACACGGCCGACATTGAAGGCGTCTATCGGGCAAACACGATAGAAGAATACACACGTAGAAAAAATGGGCAATGGAAATGCGAGCATGGATCATGGCATGAGCGGATTGAAAAATGTTCTTGCAGGTCAAACGAAGAACGCCGACAAATTGATGAACGTCGAGAAAGAATCAAGCAATGCGGTAAATGCCAAAATGGATGGATTCTTGATTTACAGGGTGTTGCGAGTCCGTGCGAGTGTCAAAAACGTGGAGTAACCATCGAGGAACTCACTCAAAAACAACCTGTTTAATTTTTACCCAGCTATGAAAACAATCATCATCAAAAGTCAAAAGCAGTTCGACAAACTTCCAAAAAGTTTTGACGAAATGACCTATCTCGACATCACAAAGATGGATGAGATTATCGTAACGATTGATCGATCATGCTCGATCCTCCTGGCATGGGGATCCTCCCAGCCGAGAGTTGAGGCACGGGGATCCTCCCAGCCGAGAGTTGAGGCACGGGAATCCTCCCAGCCGACAGTTGTGGCATGGGAATCCTCCCAGCCGACAGTTGTGGCATGGGAATCCTCCCAGCCGAGAGTTGAGGCATGGGGATCCTCCCAGCCGAGAGTTGAGGCACGGGAATCCTCCCAGCCGACAGTTGTGGCATGGGAATCCTCCCAGCCGACAGTTGAGGCACGGGGATCCTCCCAGCCGAGAGTTGAGGCATGGGGATCCTCCCAGCCGAGAGTTGAGGCATGGGAATCTGCGTCTATCCGAATTTTGGAATGCTTAACGGACTTCCTGAAAGTCGTTTTGCATGGCTTTTCGATTGCGATTTTTAAGGCAGATATCAAGATCAATATCGAAAAGAAGTCCAAAAATGCACACATTCAGAAAATCGGGGAAATGGATTGGTTCGAGGCGAACAGCGTCGATATCGAAAAAGACTTTGTCACGCTTTTTAAGCGCGTTTCAAAAGACTGGAAGACTTAGGAAGGCAAGAAAAATGAAACGTCTTGGGATCTCGGAAAGACACTTGAACATCCGAACTGGGACCCGTCATCAAGTGAATGCGGTGAGGGAAAGTTTCACGCGTGCTCTCGACCATACTTCTGCGATGAGTTTCGCACGGAGCCGACCGATCGCTATATCGCGATTAGGATCGCAAAAAAGGATCTCCATGCTTGGAAGAACGGTTCATATCCGCACAAGATCGCTTTCCGCAAGGGGACTGTGCTCCATGAGTGTGACCGGTTTGGCAAAAAAGTATGATCACGCATCTCGAACCCGATGAAATCATCGTCGTCGGGACAAACATGGCGGGCGCTCACGGAGGAGGAGCGGCCCGGCAAGCCGCAGAGCAGTTCGGATTGCGTGAAGGATTCTTTGAGGGGCTCTGTGGTCAGACGTACGCCTTTCCAACGCTCAATGCAGATTACACGCAACGCACGGAGCGTCAGATCATGCAGAGCCGCTATCACCTCGTTGTCTGTGCGAATCGGAATAGAAAAAAGAAGTTTCTGCTCACGAAGGTTGGTTGTGGGATCGCCGGATTCAGCGAGGAATACATGAAGGGCTTTTTCTGGGGGATGCCTAAGAATGTGATCATGCCGGAGGGCTGGGAAAAGGTATGAGCAATCCACCGAAGACTCGTAACTGTTTCGAGTGCGGAGAAAGATTTGAACTCGAACGTCAAAACAGCAAAGAGCGATATTGCTTGAAACATCGGGATCCAAAGAGAAAAAGGAACTTTGTCGCGGGAGCGATAAACGTCTCGAAGGAGAAAACAGAACGATACAGAAACTATGTACTTCCAGCGTAGAGGCATCCCATCCCATCGGAACACCATCGTCATCACGAAAGACGGGGAGAGGATTGATCTGCGTGATGTACAGATCGGGACAATTCGGCACCAGGGGAGGAATGGGGCCAACAAATACGGGGCCAGATCCGCTGAATATCAGGGCATCACTTACCACTCAACAGCAGAGGCTCAATACGCGGCCCAGTTGGAACTCCAAAAAAAGGGAAAGCTTATCAAAGACTGGGAGAGACAGGTGAAGATTCCGCTAATCGTCTATGGCCATTTGATCTCAACCTACTACGCCGATTTTCGGGTGACTCACAACGACGACACGATAGAAATTATCGAGGTAAAGGGGATGCTCACGGAATACGCCCGGATCAAGTGGAACCTCTTTACAACCATTTTTGCAAAGGAACACCCGGAAATCTTAATCACGATGGTCAAAGTGTAACCCCTTAACAATATGCGTCCATCTCTCAAACTCATCAAAGCATACCGCGCTGATTTTTGGGAGGAACGGCGCGGACAGATCGCACAACGAATTAAAGAGGGCTGTTACCGGTGGATGCGGAAGATTGTTTATCTCATCATCGCGGCTCTCATTGCCCTTTTATGGGCTTTCAACTTCTAAAATCAATATGGTCCCAAAAAAATGCCCAAAAGAATTTAGGTCATTGCAACAGATCAAGGAAACCCGCGTTCCTACGCCTACCGTTTTCCGAAAGACGATGAATCCATCTGCGCTCCCTCTCCATGAGCAACGAAGAATCTCAATGAACCAAGAAGAAAACTTTTGCAATAAATGCCGGGTTGAAAGATTGACGGGTCGAAAACAGAAAGGACGACACTCAGATCACTGTCCTTTATTCGGAAAAGACACGATCTAGCTATGCAACGCTTAAACCAGAAAGAGAACCGCATCCTAAAGCTCCACCAGAAGGGCCTAGATGCCATCAGGATCGCCAAGAAGATCGGATACGCATCAAACCTCCTCGAAGGGCTAGATCGCGTTTCTAGGGCACTACAGAGGGCCAAAGAATTGAACCTGATATGAACTGCCCCCACGCTCTCATCATTCACAACTGCGGTATAGACGTTTGTGGAGATTGTGGTGCAACGATTCCACCGGTTGAGATCGTGAAGGTTGCCCCTAGGAAATGGGGAGAACCACCACCTAAACAACAACACACACCACCTCGTGCTAATTGGTGGGAAAGAGATTAAACCTATCAACTATGGAAAAAGAAATAAGAGAGCTTATTAAGAAAGTCTGCGAAAGATGGGATTTCTATAAGTCAAAAGAGGTTCGAGAGAAAGAGTACGAATCTAACGAGAACACGAAAGTGACCACACTCAACGGATACACAGCTTATTGGGATAACCCAAATATTTTGTGGCTTCTAATTAACATCAGGTTAGAAGGCTACGAGGAATGGGGAAATCAGGTCGGAGTCACCAAGGAAGGAAATATCGTGTGGGAATATCAATCGCATTGTTCATGTAACGGATTCTTCGACTCTACAAGTAGTGGCGATGAGTTGCCTTTTAATCTTGATTCCACAAAAAAATCATTTAACTTAAGTGAACTTCCCGATGAATGGCAGAAAATCATTAAGGTCAATCTTGAACAGATTTTGGAAATTACCTCGTAGACGTATGAAAAACGTCCGTGAGCGCCACGTCTATATTTACCTCTGCCCCTGCGGACGGAAAGCAAAGACGTTGCGGAAGGGGAGAGCGCGAGATGGACGGTGCAAATACTGTAGGCAGGGGACGAAGCCACCAGAAAGAATTAACCCAAATCAGACTGTAATGTCGATATGAGACCCGCATTGAGATATCACGGTGGAAAATGGCTACTCGCCCCTTGGATCATCGAGCATTTCCCGGATCATAAAATCTACGTCGAACCATATGGGGGGGGTGCAAGCGTCCTTCTCAGGAAGCCACGATCCTACTCGGAAGTGTACAACGAATTGGATGGAGATGTAGTCAACGTCTTCCGGTGCCTCAGGGATCACGGACCGGAACTCCGCCGGCGGCTCACGCTCACGCCATTTGCGCGTGCCGGAAGCAAGGGGATGGATCTACCTACGACACTTTGTGGCGCGAAGACTGGCCTACGGTTGCAACCCGCCTTTGCACTCTGGATGATGGGCTACCCAACGGATTGGCTAGACCTCGCGGATGGCGAAATGCCGCGCTCAAAGGCGCAGGGAACGCGATTGTCCCACAAGTCGCCATCGAAATCTTCAAAGCAATTAAAACCATAGACTCACCTACTCATACCATCATATGAAAACGTCCTGTTACCTCTGTCTTCGCGCAAGCGGTCCGAGCTACAACCCGACCGGAAAAATCACTGTTTCGCGTGTGACAAAGACCGCGCCTGCGCTTGAACGCCAGGAAATCGCCATACGGATATCACTCGATATTCCTGAGATCCTTTTCACCCGCTCGGCACTTCAGGCAGATATCACCATCCCCGAATCGACGAAACTTCAGTCTGTCATTGACGCCGAAACAATCGACAACATTGAGAACGCCATCAAACAGCAAACCGGCGTTGACGTAAAACTCACGATTGAACCGGAAAAGGAGTAACCCAGTGAGCACCTTCAATTCACTTACCCAACATTAACCCCATTATGCCAACACCATTCCCACCAAATAAGACAGCCCGCGATTTAGGGATAGATACGACACGGAAATTCGTGATGATGAAAGATTATTTACTTTTTCCCAAAGGGGAAATTCTGGTTTTATTCAAGGATGATGATACAGACAGTCCATACTTCATAAGTATTAAGGATGGAATCGAACATGCTGCATCTTGGTCTTCCCTCGCCTATTACGAAGAACCCGTGACCGAACGAAAGTTTGAGGTAGGACAGACGATTGAATTTACGGTCAGGACAAAGATTTTAAAGATCGACAGTCTTAATAAGACAGATCTTCCCCACCGTCTTGAGGGAGATATGGACTGGTGTAACTTGAATAAATACGATGTCAAAATCATCGAACCTGAAATGGAACCGCTGACGAAAGCGCAGGCAAAGATGATATTGGAAAAGCGTTATGAGTTTAAGGATAACGTTTTTGACGAATGGCTTGATGCACACACGAAAGACTAACCCCCTATGTTCAACCCCCAAAAAGACGATATCCTCGTGTGGCCTGATGGTACGCGGAGGAAGGTGCTGGAACGATTAGGATGCATTGTTTGGCTGTCAAGGTCTGACGAATTTAAATATTCAGATGGTTCCACGCGTACTGTCGCCGGTCTATCTACGGAACGCGTCACCATCGAAGGTAAGAGCAAGGTGTTCCAGCCGAAGAATGAAGAGAAGTATTGGTTCGTTTGGTCTGAGGGCGGTATTTCAAGTTGTAATTGGGATAAATCAGAAATACATATCGAACGTCGTAAATGGGGAAACTGCCACCCTTCTAAAGAAGCCGCCGAAGCATGGCGTGATGCTTGTAAGAAAATCAACCTATGAACCCCTCCCTTGTTACCTCACCTGTATTGTCAAAGAGACTGAAAGAATTGGGCGTGCCTCAATTGTCGGAGTTTTATTGGAGCGAACAACTCAACAGAATCATCACTCGTGAAGAATTTTTATCTTACGATCCATTCAATCCAGAATTGCTACAAGATGATGGTTTCCGTGAGGCCGTTGATCGTACCTATTCCGTCTACCTTGCGGGAGAACTGGGGGAGATGCTGCCCGTAAATTGTAGCATTGGGAAAATGGCAAAACATTTTTATTGTTCTATCCCAGGAATAATATGCCCAGGAATAATATGCGACAGTGTAGAAGGTACGATGGCTGAATCAATGGGAAAAACACTCGCCTACCTCCTCGAAAATAACCTACTCACGCTGACGAAATGATATGCTGATCTACAAAATCTGTGCGACGTTAATCCTCATTGCTGGTTGCATCTTTGGGTATCGAGGGGGCGAAAAACACTGTAAGGGCGATGGAGCTCTTGGGGTGATAGCTGGAATATTCTGTTCAGGAATTATTGATCTTATTCTTTGTGCAATTTGGATCGGGGTATGATCAATCTTTATTGCGTGGTTTGGACAGAAGAATCTCGAAAGGAATACAGAGTTCCAAAAAATGAAAAGATTATTGTCTTAGACATGAATAAGCCAGATGCTTTAGCTATTTTTGACAGTAAAGAGAAAGCGTTAATTTACAGGAATGGAAATCTTGATTTTAAGATCGTAAAGATTAAAATTCCTTTTAAGGATTTACTCTAAATATGCCATTTCAAGATTCAAAAGAAGGACAGACACATTCCTACGGAGACGGTTGCGGTGATCCTGATTGTGATTCCTGTAATAAGAACGAATGGTACGAAGAAAAGTTAAACGAAGTCACTGTTATTGCTGTTTCCGAAGCTCTTACTCACGGACGAACTAAACCTATTTCCGTAAACGCTTCTTATATCACAACGAAACTCAAAATAGGAATCACCGAACTCATCGCCGAAGCCACTCGTCGAAGAGATGAGGAGATACGGGGGATGATTGAAGCGGAAAAGAAAGTGTGGACTGGTCTATTCGACGTACCACTAAAAGCCCCGTGTGACGCGTTGGATCATATCTTAAT
>Ga0172381_10001624_pt1 | contig 25951 bp, 29 predicted proteins | sample Leawel6488metaG_FD_119754 | JGI IMG/M metagenome (GOLD analysis project Ga0172381, IMG submission 119754) | Leachate microbial communities from a municipal landfill in Southern Ontario, Canada - Leachate well 64-88 metaG | ecosystem: Engineered > Solid waste > Landfill > Unclassified | place... | reverse complement strand
GAAAGGAGACAAATGACGCGAAGAAAAGTATTGTTAACCACGGCTCTATCGACAGCCACCCTGGGTATCGCCCTCGCTGGAAGCACGTTTGCTGCAAACCAAACGCAAACGACGGCGCAGACCACGAGACCCCAGATGACTGTCGAGCAAAGAGAAGCTCATCAAGCTGAGCGAGAAGCAGCCTTCACGACAGCCTTGAACACTGCTACCACAAACGGCAAGATCACGGCTGAACAGAAAGCCACGCTTCTAGCGAAACATGAAGCAATTCAGGCTAAGATGGAATCCGGTGATCGCTCTGGTGCACAGACACTGATCAAGGAAATGCATGACTGGATGGTCGCAAACAAGATCGACGCCAGCGTGATGCCAAAACCAGGTGGCCCTAGAGGCAATGGGAATGGCAACGGCAACGGAAATGGCTTAGGAGAACACCGCGGTAACATGGGAGTACACTCCTTTAGTACCTCAAACCAGTAAATCCGACAGTCCACTAAAAATAGAGGCTTTCACCGGCCTCTATTTTTTATACTATAATATTATGTTTCAAAAAGTTTAAGGGCCGGCTCCCGTAGGAGCCGGCCCTTGTTCGTCATGCTTACGGCGTCGAGCCGCCTGAGCTGCCTGAGCTGCCGTAGTTCGTGTCGATGACGATGAGCAGAAAAGCGATGCTTATCACCAACACGATGAGCGCGATCAGGAATGTGGCGCTGAATCCACGCTTCTTCCAGGCCAGACCCAGTCCAATGGCAGCCGACACCGGTGCCAATGGCCAGACACCGCCGAGGATGAAGGCCACTGCGATCCCGCTAGCCAGCAACGCCGGCCAACTTCTTGTTTGGATCGGTTTACTCATGGCGCCTCTCCTTCCTTCATCTGAGGCAAGTTCATTCATGAGCGTGCCAGGTGTAGGTGCCATTCCCCCTGATCCAGTACTCGTGCAGGGGGTGCCACCGCTTGATCGTACCGAGCTTGGTGACCTGCTGGACGAAGTGGCCGGTCTTCGAACCGTACCACTGACCATGAGATTTCCTGTTCCACGTCTGCCAACCGCTGTCTCCATTGGTTGAGTTCACGTAGAAAACGAATGGCCCGGGTGTCGTCTGTTGTGGCGTAAGCCAGTGTTTGTTGGTCACCGTCGAGCCGCGCCACTCCCAGTAGATGCTGGTCTTGTAGCTGATCATCAGCCCGCCAGAGAGTGCGTAGTATTTGGTCGTGATCCAAGCGGTACGGGAACCGGAGCTCGAAGGCGATCCTCCGGTGCCGCTTGTCCGCTTGGCATCAGAGCTCTTGTCGAGAATGATCGGGCTCTGCCCCGAGCTGGAGATGGCGTATACGCCATTGGCGAACGTGGTCTTGTGTGTGCCGGCAAAAGCCGACTGCGCGAGGCTGGCAAACACCACGAGGGCGAACGCCAGCAGCACTATGAACCGTGCCTTGCCCTTCATCGAAACACTCCTTGTTGAGATCCTTGAGCCGACTACGCTGCCCGCGTGTTAGGCTTGCCCTCTCTCATGGAGTCTGTCGATACGGTTTAGTGCATCACTCCTTTCGTCCGATCTGGTTTCGGATATCACACACCTTCTGGTGTGGGGGTCTGTTTTGTTGTCAATCTACTAAAGTGCGTTGAATAATATCATATTTTTTATGTTTTGTCAATATCTTTCTTTATCTCAAAGGTTTTTATTCTCGATGTTTTGCCGGAAACCAAAACGACCAGATGCTTAGACAGATGCAAATACTCTGCCAAAAGCGCTCTAGCTCTTTTTGTTGCCTCCCCCTTTATCGGTTTGGTATGAGTCCAGATCTTGTAAATATTCTCTGACTCTCTGTACTCCACCCTTTCTTGGGAAGAGTTTGTAATAACCTTAACTTTTATCTTCATGAATTTATTATAACAAATGATTTGGGGCGGGGTCGCTTTACGCGTCCCCGCCCCGTTGGCGACTTTCGATTCGCCTGTCCCTCTGTTCAAGGGACTGCTCTCCAGAGCTTGACTTCCTCCCGGAAGTACTTCTGGCCGTCCAGCTCGACGGGGTTCTCACCGAGGAAACCGGTTGTAATCTGTCTTGCCTCAGCGTTGTTCAGCGCACAAAAGCGCTCTGTGGCGGTATCCCAACACACTTCGGGAGCCCAGGGTTCACCCTTGAGATGAGCACTGTACTCGTCGTGCGGGTTCGAATGAACCCATGGCCACTTATATTGCAGCAGGTACTCCGCCATCACGCTCCCTTGGTCTCGAGACAGATTCGCCGGATCAGCTCATCCGCTTCGGTGCGCTGCCCTGCCCTGATCAGGTGGCAGATATCCTGCCACCTAGCCACAAGCGCTGCCCAAGTTGGCGACACTTCCGACATCAGGTCGAGGTTCTCTCTGACCCATGGGATGATACGCATCAGATCCTGACACCTCAGGTAGTCATCAACGTCGAGAGGATGACTCTTGAAGTGGTTCATCTTCAGGATGATGTGACTGAACATAGCCAGCGAGCTGTTGCCCTTGTCCCTGTTGTGGACTAGCCAGTTCCAATCCTGGAGAGTAATCCGCGACCCAGGAATGATAATCGTTTCCGACATAATCTGCTCCTAGCTCTCAGGTGTGGATTGGCTTGTCTCCTCGGTCAAATCCGTTCTGTGCTTCCTGGTTCGTCTCGTAGGTCAGAAGGATTCGGTCAAGCCCAGTGATGTCAAAGACCCGCCTGATGTTCTCGTCCGAGATGACCAGGCCGACCTTGCCTCGATGTCCTCGTGTCTTCTTTACGGCCCTGACCACCGCTCCAAGGAATGTGCTGTCTACGTAGACCACCTTGGTGAGATCGATGATGATTTCGTTGCACCCACCATCAATCGCCTCGAGGAGCCGCTCTTTGAGATCAGGAGAGCTGTAAATATCAAACTCTCCTTCCAGGTAGAAGATGGCTCTCCCGCCTTGATCTTCTTGCCTGATCCTGTGGGGTGTTTCGCCCAACGTTCGCCCCTTTTGTTCTCGGCCTTATCGGCAGATGATGTCCATCCAGTCCGGGTTGGTCCTATGCGAAGACCGCTCCTTCGTGACCCAGTCGTAGATCCGATCGCCCTGCTCGAGGAGCCTTTGGATCAAGTCGTAGATCACTCGGCTGACTTCTGCATTACACGTTCTGCAGAAGATTGGCGGCTTGCCATCCACCATGGGAACATCCAGGTCCGCCGCCTCTTCGATTGACAGGCTGATTGAGTTGTTCAGCCAAAGCCTCTGCTTGCAGTTTGGGCAAACCGGCTCCTTGGGACCCATGCCCCGCTTCCGATCGTGCCGGTTTATCCGAATCTCATTACCTACGAATCTCATACGGCCCTCCGTCCGTTCATTTCGATGTGCAATCTAAAATAACCTCGATTGTTTTGATCGAGGTTATAATACCATATTTTAGCTTTATTTCAAGACTATTTATGCTTGAGGTTATCTTGCTTCAACGAAGGTCAAAGCCTTGCCGAGCTTGTTACCACGACCCGTTCGGCCGATACGATGGATATAATCCTCATACGTTTTTGGAATTGTATAGTTGATGACATGGGTAACATCTTTGATATCAAGTCCGCGTGCTGCAACATCAGTTGCAACCAGTATATCGACTTGATGGTTCTTGAAAGATGCCAAGGCGCGTTGTCGTTGACCTTGTCGCTTGTCGCCATGGATAGACTCAGCCTTGAATCCACCCCGAGTTAGAGCAACCGCCAGTTTCTCAACGTCTCTTTTTGTCTCCGAAAAAATTAGAACCTTAGAAAGTTTTGGATCGTTCAGAAGATCCGTTAAAGTATCAAATTTTTGTTCCCGACTTGGAATTTTGACAATATCTTGTTCGACATTTTTTGCCGTCTGGCCAGTCGAGACCGAGATTGTGACCGGATTTTTGGCAAAACTTGCCACCAAATCCCTAATCCTAGGCGGAATTGTAGCCGAGAAAAAGAGCGATTGACGTTCAGTGGGTAGCTGACTTAAGAACTGCCTGATCTCGTCGACAAAACCCATATCAAGCATCCGATCGACTTCATCCAAAACAACATTGTTAAAGGTGTTGAATTTGATTAGACCTCTGCCGCCTAGATCTTTTAATCTACCAGGTGTGCCAATAACAAAGTTTGGGTTCCGTCTCAGATTAGCAATTTGTTTACCAGCTGGCATACCGCCAACGCAAGTAGCAAAGAAAATCCGCATGCCCCAAGAAAATTGGTGAAGCTCAGATTCAATCTGAAGCGCCAACTCTCTCGTCGGAGCAATAATCAAAACTTTTTGGTTTCGGTCGCGATTCACTTTGTCTATCAGTGGCAAAAGAAAGGCAGCTGTCTTGCCGGTACCGGTATTGGCCAAGCCGACTAGGTCGCTTCCTTCTAAAATGTGTTTGATCGCCTGATCCTGAATCGGTGTCGGCGTAACATAATTTCTCTTGTTTAGATTTGTCTTCAGTTCTGGACAAAAGTTAAAGTCATTGAAGGCGTGTTTGACCCCTACCTTTTCTTCGACCCTAGTGTCTGCTTTACTGACAAATCGCGTTGGGTCGATAAAGTCGCCCCGTTGTTTTCTACTATTATTGTTATTACTTCTAGGACCAAATGACTTGTGTCCGGCTCGCGGCCTAAAACTAGGCGCGTTTCTTTTCGCGAAACTACCTTTGGCAGTTCGTACTTTTTGCATAATTTCTCTTTCCGTGCCACAGCTGTGGCTTAACTATTATTGTTTCAACCGAGTATATAGAACGTCGAAAAAATAATAATTTCGGAAATCTATAGAACTAGTTTGATTTGTTAATTTTAGCATTTTTTCTATCTCTTGTCAATGCTTCTTTTCTGTCTTCCAATATATAAATAAGGAGAGACTTATTGTCTCTCCTTTATCAAAACTTTTTGTTTTACTACCTGTAATTAACGCCTTGCGAACTCCTGTATCGCGTACCATTTTCCGCCCGAGATAATAACTCCGACTCCGCTTTGATTGAATCTAGGGTCTTTCATATTCACATAATGTTCGGGGCTGTTTTTCCAAAGTGTAAACATTTTGTTTGCTAGTGAGTTTAATGAGCTTTGATTCAAGGCAATATTCGCTCCCCAACCCCAAACAAGATTTTCGCCCCAAGCCGTATAGCCAGTATAACCACACAGATTGAAGGCAGTATTGAAGGCACTACCATTCGCCCTGGTGTGATCAGGACTAATGGTTTCTTCGCTTACACGAACATCGGCTGCCCAAGCCAATGCCCCATTGTTCGATAATGACCTGACGCCTAGTCGTGCCCGCTCTCCATTCACAAGATTCAAGATAACACCCTCGACGTAGGCTTGAGCCCCGGCGGGAGTACTTACATTTAGCGGAGCTGCTGCTTTGGGCTTGGGTTTAGCAGTAACGGGAGCGGCTTTGCTTACCGTTGGTGCTGGCGCCTTGGTCGCTGTTGGTATGGTGGTTGGCTTCTGTTCTGTTGCTTTCTTATCTGCTTCTGCAGTTTTAACACCATTATCCGGACTGTCTTTCTTGTCTTCTGTTGATGTTTTAGTTTCGGCAGATTTCACTTGTGGTTTTGCCAAGGCATTATCCCAAATAAAAAGCCCTCCAAGAAAAGTAACGAGGACTAAACCTATCGGAACGATTAGAATTTTTTTATTGGTGAATTTGATTTTTTTGAACCTTATCATCTTCAAGATGACCATATAGTATCATACGTTTTTTATGATTTTTGAAAGAAGCCGATTTCATTCTTTTATTTAGGTAAAAAAAGAGTCTTGACAGTATAATAGTATTGACTATAGTAGTTTTTTGTGGTATTATATTGCGGTCTTGGAATCGAGTTCGGGGGGTTACCATGGGTTTTCAGAAATACGCCTACCACGCCTTCTTCATCTTCTGGATGCTAGTAGGTGTGACTGTCGCAGGTTTCGGAATCTATCTCGAAGCCCGTGGCGCGTACTACAACCACACCGCGTCAACCCACGAAGAGTTTGTCCGAGGGGCGAACCTGGTCTTCAACGGCTACTTCGTGGCCGCCCTGGGGATCATCATCCTTTTCATCGCCGCCCTTACTCACTACCACTGGCAGAAGCGCCAGAGGATGGAGGTATGACAACCCGTCCAAAGACAAAGCCCTCGACTTTCGTGGAAAATCCACGGCAGCCGAGGGCGTTTCATTTTTGTACAAAAAGAATCGGGGCGGGAGTGCGCATGTGCGCTCTCCCGCCCCTTGGTGGCCAGGCCCCCGCTCTGACCACTAGTCAGTCATCTAATGGGTCGAACCCTTGTCCTCAATCGAGCGCGAATCTCGCGCTCAGCCTTAGTCTTGGTACCGTAGACACTGATGGCAAGCGCCAACTCTGACTCTCCTCCCAAGTAAGGGTAGGGGTCTACGACCGAGGGATAGATGTCCAGTTCCTCAAAAGCCGCATCGAGAATTGCCTCGGCGTCCTCTTTCGAAGTTGTGTAGCCAACAACGAGACAGCTCTTGGTATCGATGATCTGCAGCATGCCACAGACCCTGGCGACGGGCTTGTAGTCCAGCCGCCCCCACCTAACGAACTCGCCGAAACGATCTGAGATGAAAGCGGTGACAACCTCCCCCGCCTTCACGTCATCGTAGGCAACACAGTTACTTGGCTCCATCGAATCCTCCGGGGGTAGGTCTGATTATCTAATGTGCTTGCGATATATTATCATATTATTATACTTTTGTCAATATTATATACTATTTGTTTCTAGGTATTAAAAAACCGGATCGAATGACCCGGTTTTTTAATTGCTAAATAGTGTTTAGAGTTTTTTGTAAGAATCCTTTAGGTTTTTTCTACTCTTTTGATACAAGTAGCTTGCCCCACCGATACCGATTGTACCGAAAATGCCGGCCATTGCTTCTACAGGACCGGAGACAGGTAAATTTTCTGTCGTGACCCCTTGCGTAATGACTTCACCTGGAATTTGTTGGTTGCCAAATTCCGCATAGCCATCCCTAGAAGCTGTACAGGAAGCTGATACGGATAAAGGTGTTGTGTTTTTCCAACCCGGCTCCAGTATCTCAGATGCCTTATAGATTCCTTCTTTTAGGTCAGAGAAAGTTACCTGGCCGTTTGCGTCAGTTTGATATTCACGAGTTATGCCATTACCTGAAAGTTGAGCGCTCCAATTTTCTAGCCAAGCCTCACCTTCGTCGTGCTTACCATTGCCGTTAGCATCTTCGTAAATACGGCTTATTATATTACATTTTTCCTCGGTTGGCTTTTCCTTAGCAACCACTTTTGCCTTGAAAATAACCCATTTTTCGAATTCCCAGCATCCGTTGATGTTACCGACACTCACTCCGCCAGCTGTCACGCCATCGGGTAGGCTTCCAACTAGCTGATTGTCATGGTTATATAGCTTGGTTGAACCAGTAACGTATTCCAGTTTTGCTAAGTTAGACAAAGTGAAATTTACGTCTCCAGAGACAGCTGCTGCGTTATCCGCACTGACAATCGCCCTAGATGTGTAGCTTGTGACTTCACCAGCAGGTAAATATGCCCGAACTCGAACGTTGTTTAAGGTGGTGTCATAAACGCCATTGTGAACATGGATCATGAAGGTCAATGTTTCTCCTGGATCTGCTTTTGCAGTTTTTCCCCAGGTTGCCGAGTCGCTAACATTAGAAATCTGGTAAAGATTGACCGAATCCAATACCGGACTAAGCCCTGCTAAAGACATAGCAGGCGCGATAAGAACGAGTGCTGCAATCGCACCAATAACTTTTGTTTTGGTTAGTTTGAAGATTTTTTTCATTTACTGCCCCTTTTTATTATTTAGTTAAAACCTCTAGATACAAATTCCTAGTTTGTATCCAAGGGAAATTTCTAAAAAGTTGGGTAGGGGTCGCGCGTAAATCGCGCGACCCCTACTATTCAATCGGTCAAAACACCCAGTCCGTCAGAACCGGTGTGTCCATTGGCGGTGGAGGCGGACTGTTGGGTCCTTCCTCTCGGATGTAGATCGAGTCCCAAGCAGTGTTGCCGTCCTCGTCTCTCGCCGTCACCGTCACCGTGTAGTCAGTGTCGTAGTACAAGTAGACAAGCTGCTCTGTGCTTCTGGTCGTCGCCGAGCCACCGCCCCAGTCCCAGGTGAAAGTGAGAAGATCGTCGTCGCTGTGACTGACCACCTGGACCTTCAACATGGCACTAAACGTACAGAAATCCATGCACTGGATCGCTTTGTAGCTGGCACAGATCTCGAACTTGTGTACCGGCGGAGTGCAGGTTGGTGTCGGCGTCGGGGTTGGCGTACAGGTTGGCGTCGGAGTAGGTGTCGGGGTGCAGACCTTCTTGTTGATGAAGGTCAGGGTCAGGTTCTTCCTTGGCATCTTCAGTTTGTCGAAACTGCCGACAACGACGATGTAGCCGGCCTGATTCTCCTCGACCGACTTGATCGGCGTTCCCGGAAGGAAGAAACCAACCGAGACTGAGCCGGTGCTCTTCGTCATCCGATCGATCTTCTTCCCACCAGCCGTAGTCTTGATCAAGAAGTTCTCGATCCTCGTGCCAGTAGCACAGTCGAGGCGCTTCTCAACCTTGAGCTCGTAGAGCCGCTTCAGGATAGGCTTCATCACCCTCACGCGAACGTTGAAGCACTTCTTGGGGGCATACACTTGGTACCTCAGAGTCTTCTGATACCAACACCCCTTTATCTTCACGAGTTTCGGCTGGGGGGCCTTGGCGATGACACAGAAGGTCTTTGGGCTACCCGATCCGAGCCACCTGCCTTTCTGGATCAAGATCTTCCCGCGGGGAGCGAAGCAAAGCCAATCCAGGTCTCGACCCAGGGATCCTTTGTATACTTCCCCTGCTTTCACCGCGACCCTGGCTTGCGCCGCGATCCAGCTCGGATACCCCTTGAGCCAGGCGATTAGCGTGATCGAGTCGATCACCCGGCTGTTCGAGCTCACGCCCTTGCAGAACGCGGCTTTGGTTGGGGCACCCCCCGTTACTAGCGGGTATCCCCCGAGGTGGGTCCAGGACAGTGTGCCCTGGAGCACCATGAAACTGTTGCCGACCGGCGGCGACTTCTTTGACTCGCTCGCATCCGCTGTCGATACAACCGACAACACCAACACCGCCATGATAGCGGCTATGATTGCGCGCCTCTTCATCAGAATCCCCTCCATGGTTTCCCATCGCTATTTTCATTGACCGAAGTCAAGGTACTGTTTTGATTTCTTAGAAAAAATCAAAGACTCATTCAGAAAGATCTTATTGACCCACCCTCAGAGTCTTCAATTGATTTTTTGTTAGAAGTTGCTTTTATCTTGGACTTGCAGTTTACCACCATTTTCTTTATTTGTCAATGACTTTTGGCTCTGTCTCGTCAATAATCGGTCAGAGAGAAACTACCCACGGGCATTTTCTCGAAATCTATACTTAACCATAAACACGAATAATACTTGACTTTTGTACTATTTTATGATATATTATCACTTAACTAGAGAGAGGCCCCCGCTTCTCTCGTTGCACCCAGGGGGAGAAAATGTCTGACAAACGCTCTACTCGCGGCATTGACGAAGTCACGGGCAACATGGTCGCCGACGACGACTTCTGCCAAGAAGAGTGCACCTGCGAGTGGTGCCCGAACGCAGCAAAGCCATCAGGCTTGCTCGGTGTAAACGGCTTCCGCGGCATCCCCGACGAAGAGATTGTCCGCGTCATCTGCTAACCGACCTGGAGAGCACATGGGACTTCTGCTAAAAGAAGATTCGGTCACCTTCCTTGAGGAAGTGCCGACAGAAGAAGACGTGCGGGAGACTCTCGAGGACTGTTTCGACGACATCCTCAAGTCGCTCAAGATCAGGGTGCCGGCCGGCACCGAGTACGAGCTTCTCTTCGAAGGGATAGAGATCGTCGGAATGACGACTGTGATAGCGGGCGACCGCTACCACCTACTTCGAAAAGAAGTCGCCCTCGAGCCAGAACTTGGTACCCCCGTCTGGCTAGTCCAGACCACGGTGGGGTAACCCCCAATCATTAACGCCCTCGCATGCAGCAACATTCGTTGCATGCGAGGGCGTTCGCTTTCACCAATCCAAATCAGAGGGAGTCGGCATGAAGCTTGTGAAGCACATAATTGATCGAGGATGGTTCTTCTTGTTCCTCGCTGCTGGAGAATTATTTGGCAGTATCCTCGTGGTCTACTACGACCGCCCCACCCATATCGCGATCATCGGATTCGGTGGGGCAATCTTCCTGGTTGGGACTTTCTGCTTCGTCAGAGAGACAAAAAGCAACAACAGAGACACTACACCGTAATACGGGTGGTGTCTCCACCCGAAGCTAACTACATAATATATGGTTCAGGGCTGGACGCAGTAAATGCGTCCAGCCCTTTTCCTACTTGTCTCCTTTTCTCTTCTGGCGAGGCCTGCCTTTCTTTGCCCGCTCTGGTGGGTCATCAACAGTGACACTTCTCTTGTCGACAGTCCTGGCCCACTTTCTTTTGTCATCCAAACTAAGTTCATCGAAAAGACTCTCGTCGAGATGATAAATCGTCTTTGTTGTTGCCGGCACTATTACGGTCTCTAACGTAATAAGTTCGTTCACTCTCTTCGCTCCGAACTTTTTGACCAGTCTCCGTCGGATCTCTTGGCCAGCCTCGTTGTTTGGTAGTTTGTAAGTCGAAGCCACTCGAATAAAGCTCCGCTCACCGACGTGTTTCTCGTCGATTCCAAGCGAATCCATCGCCTGCCGAGCAACTATCTTCAGTCCGGCAGCAATGAAGAATGAACGATTCCCAGTTGTTTCAAGATTCCTGATCGTCATCGCCAGGAAATCCACTCGTTCTTCTCGAGATCTCATTCTCTTAGCTTCTGCCACAAGACTAGCAAGCTTAAGCTTCCAGCTTTCTTTTGGCTTGACCGCCACAATCCCCACCCCTTGAGATAAAAGGTTTTATGTAGGTAGTATTAAATTATACACCTAACAACAAAAGTATTGCTTTTTACTTACATATAGGTTATAATATATCAAATGTTGGTTTATGCCAAAGTACAGCCCCCGGAGGATAGCTATGGACTACAGAGCAATAACTGCTGCTGTGTTGATCGCCCTCTTTGTGGCGGTAGGGGTAGCAGCCTACCTGCTGTCCCAAATCGACGTCAACATGTTCAAAAGCGCCGGTGGCTTCTGAAGCTCTCGAAGTCGGCTCTCGGCAAGGTCGGATATGCCCGCTACGTCTGCGGACTCGTCATCTGAACGCCCCGATCTTACAACTGCCGTCAAAAGCACGTCACCAAATACGCCAGCCCGTCCAGGGCTGGCGTAAAACCTTTTAAAGCATATTTATTTATATTTAATAATCCAAGTTGTGGGAAGAAAAAAGCGGCTCATATTTGACGAGCCGCCTACCTGTAGTTGTTTTTGTCACGGTCTTTCACATATCGTAGTCACCTCTTCTGCGGCCGCATTGAGGTGATTCAAGATGATGCCAAAGACATCGTCGACCTTGAGTCCGTTGTCCAGTCCCTGCTTAAGCAAGATAGCTAGCATGGTTTCCGCCCCAGAGACTAACTCGTAAATATAGTCTAAAACCTCTGGGCTTTGTTGAGCAAGCCTGACCCCCAGTTCGTTTGGGACGAGCCAAACAACCTCACCGAAGTTTTCACCCTCAAAGCGAAATGCTTGGACAAATCGAGCCACGACAATCCCTCCGATGCCGTTACAGGATGGGTGTATTTTAATCCTGTGGAGATAAATATCAAGCCGGTAAGCAAAGTGCCCGCCTCCACGGTTCTTTGCTTTCGTAAAGGTGGGCACACGAGAAGCTAGTTTGGCCTCGCTGCGAGAAGCACTTCTCCACAATAGCGGAGAAAGTCGCGCGTCCGGCGCTTGCAGTCGTCTGCGTTTGCTGGGTCTTTGGCGATCGGCTCACAATCTCTGATCCGCCTCAGAGTAGCAACTGCGACATTGGACCATGTCCATGGATGCTCTGGGAGAGGCCGTAACTGCGATACGAAGCCCTTGTCGTAAAAGCCATCGTAGCAGAGCTGGAACAGGTCGGGATTCTGCTTTTTGACCTCAGAACGTTGTTTGTGATCGAAAAGTGACTCAATGGTGACAATGATCACGTCGAGCAACTCGCCATCCGCTGCCTCGAACTCTGCGTCATAGACGCCCTCATCGATGAGCGCAAGGACCTGCTTGAACTTATTCCCTAGGTCTACATCCCAGAGCGTTGTTGCTTGCGTAGCCACAGCTGAATCCAAAACTCTCCTCCTAGGTACAACTTGTGAGACATGTCGTCTTACTAGCCGTCTGCATTTTAACAAGTAGGGGTCTCTCGGTAAAGATTAATTACAAAAAAAACAGACTTCTGGATGAAGTCTGTTTTTATAGATATTATTTTACGGTTATCGTCTTGAGAAGAAGATCAAACGTTGCCAAATAGCTGTTCACAATTGCAGCCCCCTCATCTACCTGGTATTTATATTCAAACCGGTAAGGTGTGTTTTCCGAAGTGAATTCAATAACATTTATCCGATATTTTTCAGGGTTTTTTTCCGTTTTGTCGGTATAGTAAGAGATCTTAGCAACCTTGCAGGCAACTTTACCGGTCTTTTCGGATTCCAATGAGAAGTTCGAGGTTCCGGTCTTTTTGGCTGCATCTGCCATTTCTACAGTCAAATACGGATTGGAAGCGATCGGACCCTTGAAGAAAAATTGATCGGCCGTATTTGGTTTGTCTTGTTTGAAATCAGCCGGTAGCTTGAAGTCCAGGCCATATTTTTTATTTTCGTAATTAAGCCAGGAAGTGGTACTTACTTTCTCTGACACTGTCAGGACAGTCGGACACGCACTTTCATTTGTAACTTCATTGAGATCTTTTTTCTGCGAAACAATCAGACCGGTCAGCTTCTTTTCCGATGTTGTTATACTATTGTAGCTGCTACAGAGACTGACCCCAGATCGATAATATAGATACCCGAAGATTATCCCAGATATGATACCGCCAATTAATATACCTAGGGCTAAGACGGTAAGCCTAACCTTCTTTTCCTTTTTTTCGAGTTCGTTTAGATTTTTCTTCTCCGGTGCTTCTGATTTTTTGACTGGTGTTTCATTATTTTCTAATGATATTTTCTCGTCATCTGGAAATGGTTTTTTGAAAACATCATCGACCATGTCTGGTGACACTTCGTCGGTGCTGACTCTCTCCTCGATCTTCTCTTCGGTGCTTTCTAGTTTGGGATTAATGTCTTTATTTGGGTCTTCTATTTGTTTTTTCGCCACATTTCCTCCTGGTTTTCTACATTATAACAAAATTACTTACAATCTAATCAAATTTTTCACACTCCTATACTTTGCTTCACCAATTCCTGAAACTTCTTTTAGCTCCTCCAAGGTTTTAAACCCTCCTTCTGCCGAGCGATAATCAATGATTCGCTGGGCAAGAACCGGGCCGATACCCGGCAAAGCATCCAGGTCCTCTATTGATGCTTTATTGATGCTAGTTTTTTCTTTTGGTGATGTGGCTATCGCTGATTTGACGGATTTTTTTTCCGTCTCTTCCTTGGCTGTCTTTTCCGCTGTTTGAGCGGTGTTTTGACTTCCTGGAACAAAAGTTACCGGCTTATCTTTTCCTTGGACCAAAAGAATGCCAGCGCAAAACAGAACTAAACAAAAAACAATGATACCAATTCTCTCTGTTAACTTTGTCCTGCTTCCGACACTCTCGATCGAGACCACGGCTTCTTTATTAGGACCAACTTTCTTGTTATTCATACCTTACTCCAAATATAGTATTGAATCGAAAATCTTTGTTTTTTCATACAGTACTGTATTGTTTTCTAAATTATACTTCATTAGATATTTAAGGGCAGCATCGCGGCACTTTTTTATTAACACAATATCCATCAAATTCTTCATTTTGATATCAGGGGTGCCGTGCTGCCTACTACCGATAAAGTCCCCTGGGCCGCGAAGCTCCAGGTCTGTTTCAGCTAACTTGAAACCGTCATTTGTCCCAGCCAAAGCAGATAACCGTTTCAAGGTCGCCTCTGTGCGAGATTTTGTAAAGAGAAAACAATATGATTGATGCTCCCCTCTACCAACCCTGCCTCGAAACTGATGAAGCTGGGAAAGACCAAACCTATCGGCATCTTCGATAATCATAATCGTCGAATTCGGAATATCGATTCCAACCTCTATCACTGAGGTTGAAACCAAGATATCACTTTTGCGCTCAGCAAATTCTTTCATGATTTTCTCTTTTTCGTCAGATTTCATCTTTCCGTGAATATAAGAAACTTTAAGATTGGGATAAACCCTCTTTGATAAATTATTGTATTCGTTCATAACAGATTTCTTCTCATTTTCCTCATCCGTTTCTTCGCCGATCAAAGGACAAATCACAAAAGCTTGTCGCCCTTTATTGATTTCCTGTTCAATAAAATGGTACCCATCCTCTCTTTTCTCACCTGAAACAATCCTCGTGATAACCGGTTTCCTCCCTGGAGGCAATTCGTTCAAAATAGAAACATCAAGGTCGCCAAAAACCGTCAAGGTTAGTGTCCTAGGGATCGGAGTAGCGGTCATTGTTAGAAAATGTGGCAGAGTCTTGGTTGACAGGCTTTCCTTTCGAAGAGCCGCTCTCTGGTCTACACCAAAGCGGTGCTGCTCATCAACTATTGCCAGACCCAGTCGCCAGAATTCTACCCCTTTCTCCAAAAGAGCATGTGTTCCGATGACAATCAGTATTTCCCCGTCTCTGATTCTGGAATAGATTTCATCCTTTTCCTGTTTTGGTGTGGAGCCGGTCAAGAGAACACAGTCAATATCAAATGGTTTTAATAGTTTCGAAATTCCAGCGAAGTGCTGTTTGGCCAGAATCTCGGTTGGACACAAAAGTACAGCTTGATTTTTTGACATCGCAGCATTTAGCATTGTTATTGCAGCAACTACCGTCTTGCCACTACCAACATCGCCCTGCAAAAGACGATTCATTGGCTGCATTCTGGCCAGATCTTGTAAAATTTCCCAGGCAGACTTTCTCTGAGCATTCGTTAATTTGAATGGCAGGTCGCTGACGAACCCCTTGATCAAGGCCTCATTGAAGGGGATGGCAATCGCGCGCTCATGATCGAGTTTCTTACGAGAATTCAAAACGGCCAACTGCAACAAAAACATTTCATCAAAATCCAGCCTGTCTTTTGCTCTTTTAAGTTGAAGTGCGTTTTCTGGAAAATGCATTTGACGAATCGCTGCCGGCAAATCAATTAACTTGTATTCCTCCTTTATGTCTTCTGGCAGGTAATCCCTGAGACCATAGATGAGCTTCATCAGTGGCTTTATCTTCGAGCGAAGCCACTTTGAGGAGACACCTTCTGTTTCGGCATAGACTGGCACGATTCGTCCGACATGTGTTAGGTCACCTTCTTCGTCACCAATTTTTTCATAACTAGGAGAGGTCATGCTTACCGTATTTCGACTCCACTCTACTTTGCCGGCTAAACAAATTTCATCCCCTGCTTTTAAGCTATTGGTAAGAAACGGTTGATTAAACCAAACCGCTTTGATGGTGCCTGTATCGTCGGCAATGAATGCCTCGGTAATATTCATGCCCGACCTTGTTCTCTTGTTAGAAATCTCCCAAACCTTACCTCGGATACTTATGACCTCATCCGGTCGAATCCGATTAATCGGTACAACATGAGAGTAATCATCCCAACGTCTAGGCAAATACAAAATCAAGTCTTCGGTAGTTTTGATACCAAGTTTCTCTAACCTTCTTGAGTATTGTTCCCCTACACCAAGTAGTTCTGTTATTGGTGTTTGCAAATTCATTATTTATCTAATTTTATACGAATAAACTTTCTCTTACCAATCTGGATAACCATCTCATCTTGCGGTCGAATCGTCGCTTCCCTATCCCCGATAATCGCCCCATCAACCTTGACGCCACCTTGATCAATTAATCGTCTGGCCTCTGACTTTGAAGAAACGAGCTGTGTGAAATGTAGCAGGTCAACCACGTGCCAGTTTTTATCCAATATCAAAGCCTCTTCCAACTCATCCGGGATTTCTCTTTTAACAAAGGTCTTCTCAAAGTTATCAGCCGCCTTTTTAGCTTCTTTCTCTCCGTGATAAAGCTTGACCAATTCGTATGCCAATTTAGCCTTTAGATCACGGGGGTTTTTACCCGCCTGCAACTCTTTCTGGTGTTTCTTTATGTCGCTCATCGGCAATTCTGTTCCCAATTCAAAATATTGAACAATCAGATCGTCTTTGATTGACATTGTTTTGCCATACATTTCAGTCGGCTTGTCCGTGGTAGAGATAGTATTGCCAAAACTTTTAGACATTTTTCTACCATCAGAACCTTCTAATAATTTAATGGTCATGACCATCTGGACTTTATTTTTCATCGATTTCATCAATGTGCGACCTTGAAGCATATTAAAGGTCTGATCTGTGCCACCGATTTGCATATCCGCATCTAGCATGACGGCATCGAATCCCTGAACAACAGGATAAAGAAATTCATGCAAACCAATCGGCTTGTTCTGAAACAATCTTTGTTGGAACATATCACGCTCTAAGAGCTGCTGAACCGTAAAACGTCCCGAAAGCTCAATCAAATCCTTGAAAGATAAATCGTCATTCCATTCACTGTTGAATCTCATTTCTGCCGGGTTCTTACCATCAAAGTTTAAAAACCTTGAGACCTGCTCCTTATAGGTTGTAGCGTTTTCTAAGACTTGCTCTCTCGTCAAGGGTTGGCGAACCGCAGAGCGGTCTGTTGGGTCACCAATCATACCGGTGAAATCACCAATCAAAAAGATTATTTTATGGCCCAGGCTTTGCAAATACTGCAACTTCCTGAGACAGACGGCATGACCAAGGTGGATCTCAGCGCCCGAAGGATCAACTCCATAGTAAATTCTTAGTTTCTTGGTTGATTTTAGGGCTTTTTCTAATTCGGATTTGACATAAATCTCTTCGACACCGCGAGTTATAATTTCTTCGACTTTATCCATCTTGTCCTTCCTTGACACATTCAATAAAAATCTTTATAATTTATCTGCTTTAATTAACCAATAAATTGTCTTTAATAATATACACTTTTTTGGTTATAATTCAAAGTAAACGGAGATAATATGCCTTTATATAAAAAAAGAAAACGCTTCTCGAGACAGAGATACCAAACCATGTCCCGACCCAAGGGTGCGCGCAACTCCAGACGAAGTCCCAGAAAATCAAAGGGTTTCAGCTTAAGTGCTTTAGCTCCAGACAATATCAAAAATACCTTACATAACCTATTTACCACCAAGGAGGGCTGGAAGAAAATCGGTTTCGCTGCAGTTATCTTTCTCGGTCTTATGTTCGGGCTATTCGCTTGGTACGCCAAGGATCTCCCCACTCCCGGCAAGATAAATGCTCAGGTTTCTGCCCAATCTACTCAAATTTTTGATCGTAACGGCAAACTACTATATGAAGTCCACGGAGACAAAAACAGGATTCTAGCTGACTGGAATGAAATCCCCCAAAACTGCAAAGACGCAACAATCGCTATTGAGGATAAAGATTTTTACAAGCACGGTGGTTTTAGCTTTATGGGCATTGCCCGCGCCTTTACTGGCCTAGCCACTGGCGATCAAAGCAAGGGCGGAGGCTCAACCATAACACAGCAATATGTTCGAAACGCGCTACTCACCACAGAACGAACATATTCCAGAAAGATAAAGGAAATCATTCTCTCGATCGAAATTGAACAAATGTATAAAAAGGATGACATCCTAAAGATGTATTTAAATGAAATTCCATACGGCTCAAATGCTTATGGACTAAAGGTTGCTTCTAAAACTTATTTCAATAAGGACGTCAAAAATCTAAGTCTCCAAGAATGTGCTGTTCTGGCCGCTATGCCACAGGCTCCTACTTATTATTCTCCCTATGGAACGCATAAAGATCTTTTGATGGAACGTAAAGACACTGTTTTAGAAAAAATGGCTCAACAAAAATATATTACAAAAGATGAGGCAAAAGCCGCTGAAGACAAGACGATTGCCTTTTCCAATAATCCGTATGGTTCTATTACCGCGCCTCATTTTGTTATGTACGTAAAAGAGCAACTCGTTGAAAAATACGGTGAAAAAATGGTTAACGAAGGGGGTCTAAAGGTTTACACCACCCTGGATTTAGAAAAACAACAATACGCCGAGAGTGCGGTAGCAACCAATGTCGATAAGAACAGAAGAGCATACAATGCCTCAAACGCCTCCCTTGTATCAATGGATCCTAAAACCGGTCAAATCCTGGCCATGGTAGGAAGCCGCGACTTCTTTAACCAAGATATTGACGGCAACGTGAATGTTTCGATCATGGACCGACAACCGGGGTCGTCTTTTAAGCCATTCGCTTATGCCACAGCCTGGAAATCAAAAAGCTGGGGGCCTGGTAGCGTTTTATACGATCTAAAAACAGATTTTGGCGGAGGGTATTCTCCGAACAACTATGATGGCAGATTCCGTGGACCGGTCACAATGAGAAAAGCACTTCAGAATTCATTGAATATACCAGCTGTTAAAACAATGTATGTTGCTGGCATGGATGAAACAATCGATACAGCTCACGCTATGGGAATAACCACTTTAAACAACAAGAGTCAGTACGGACTTTCCCTTGTTCTCGGCGCTGGCGAGGTCAAGCTTCTAGATATGACGAATGCTTATGGTGTTTTCGCCAACCAAGGCGTAAAACAAGACCCCGCCTGGTATGTAAAGGTGGAAGACTCGAAAGGCAAAACGATAGATGAGTACAAAGACAAACAAGGCAAAAAAGTCTTGGATTCTCAGGTCGCTTATCTCATGAGCAATGTCTTGTCTGATGATTCAGCTCGAGCCGAAGTTTTCGGTGCCGGTGGCGCGCTAACCCTAAGGGGTCGACCCGTTGCCGCCAAAACCGGAACCACAAATGATTATAAAGATGCGTGGACTATGGGCTACACGCCAAGTTTAGTAACCGGCGTCTGGGCGGGAAACAACGACAACACACCAATGACTCAGGCTGGTGGTTCAATTGCTGCTGCTCCAATCTGGCATGACTATATGACCAAGGCTCTGGCTAACACTTCCGTCGAGCAGTTTCAAAGACCAAGTGGTATCAAAACAGTTACCCTAGACTCAATCACCGGTAAGAAACCCTCAACTGGCTCAAAGACAGTGACTGACCTATTCCCCTCCTGGTACAACATCCAAAATGCCGTCGGTGCAACAGAGATTTCTGTAAATATCAGTACCGGTAAACTCGTAAATGACAGTTGTCCGCCAGAACAGTCAAAGATAGAAAAAAGAACTGTCAACACAGTAACAGCTGAGATACCGTTAAGCGATGCGGCTTATGCAAGATGGTTCGCTCCCATATCTGCTTGGGCAAAGAGCAGTGGCTACGCTACAGGTGGAGGAGCTCTTGGTCAAGACACCTGCCCTCTCAATCTCGGGCAGCCACAAATATCTTTTGATAGCCCCCAAGACGGAGACAGTGTATCCAACATCATTACAGCTCAATTAATCGCATCAGCACCAAACGGCGTGCAGTCTGTGACCGTCCAGGTAAACAGTGGGGCTACACAGGCAGCGACTCAAAGTGGCAATTTCTACACAGTTAAGCTAAATATTCCTAATGGTAGCTCAACTTTAACTGCAACCATTACGGATAACCAGGGTATGGCAAACAGTCAAACCATAACCGTCACTAGATAGTTTCGTGTTATAATTTTTTTACTTAATCGTGAGATTGTGCCAATACTAGATTGGCATTGTTCTCCCGGTTAAACTGGAGAGTCTAAGTGCCAAGGCTGGAGCCTTTAGGTTCAACTACAGTAATAATTTTGGTGAATAAAAGAAGCCAAAATTAAAGCTGCTAGAGCCGCGGACTCCACTTAAACTTACAAGGTTTGACAAAGGAGAGACTGCGGAAGATTGTTGCAAGCTGCCCAAAAGTAGACATGCAACAAGCCCACGGTTGGAGCCACAAGGGATGAGTGTTTTCGCGAACATTCTGAACACGTGGTTCCTTGTTTTAAGGGTGACTGATATAGTCACTTGTTGCGTCAAGGTAGCGCCAATCAAGATGAGCTGACTCACCGGCATACTGTACTCCCACCCGTTTGGATTTTTCGATTTTAGGCTGATGAGCCTGATCTTTATAGTCATTCGCCATAAACAATGACGGGTTTTCAACTGACTTTGTGTTAAATATTTTATCAACTTCTAGCCAGCGGCAAAGCCTGCCCGGACCTGATCCAAGTATTCTTTTTTCTTTTAGGCCAAGGTCGGTCAAATTAGTTGATGAGTCATAGATCGGTTCAACTGCTCGGATTAATACTGCTGACGGGAAACCCTCCTTTTCTGTCACTATATTCAGACAGTAATGCATTCCGTAGATTAAATAAATATAATAATAACCACCGGGTCCGAACATAATCAAATTTCTAGGTGTCTGCTTCCTCGCTGCATGTGATGCCCTGTCGTTAAAGCCCTGATATGCTTCCACTTCAACAATTCGACCAACTTTTAGTCTGGTTTCATCTTCATGAATTAAAAATTTGCCAATTAAGTCTTGGCAAACTAGGTGTGTGTCGCGGATAAAATAATTTTTGTTTAACCTAGAAATCACCAATTTTTGTCACCTCCGCTTTTAGGCTTATACCGTATTTTTCTTCTACCTTATCGCTAATAATCCCCTCAAGTTCCAAGACTTCGTTCGCTTGTGCCTCACCCGTATTTAAAATGACATTGGCGTGGTTTTCGCTTACCCTTGCTCCACCAACTGAATAATTTTTTAGTCCCGCCAAATCGATAAGCTGTCCGGCAGAAGGATTTCGGACAATTTTATTGTTCGAGCTAATTTCCATGTTTTCTGGGTTTGTAAAATAACAACCACAATTCAAACCTCGAAAATCACAACTTCGCTTCTTAGAATCCGCCCGGAGTTGACTCAACAATTTTTCAGGATTGCCACGCTCAAGCTTGATAGTAACATCTAAGACAACTATGTTACGGTTATTTTTTAGAATAGATTTTCTGTAATCAAAGCCCAGGTCTTTCTTTTGATATCTTACTATTCCCTTTTCACGAGTCCAGCAACTTGCTTCTAGAAAAGAGTCAGACATCGACCTGCCATAAGCCCCGGCATTACCAACAACCGCTCCCCCTATCGTTCCAGGAATGTTGGCCCCAAACTCAAGACCAGACAAACCTAGGTCAATCGTCTGCCTCGCTATTTTTTGAAGTATGGAACCGCTTTCAGTGTTTAGTATCTTGCCTGAAATATGGTAATTAGTTGCCTTATTTATGATTGTAAGACCCCTAATGCCCCGATCAGAAATCAAGACATTACTCCCTCCCCCCAATATCGTCACCGGTAAGTTTTTTGCCTTTGCATAATCCAGATATTTGATAAGTTCATCCCTGCTTTTCGCTACCACAAAATAATCGGCTGGTCCGCCGATTCTATAGGTTGTGTAAGGAGCTAATAATACACTTTCTTGGATCTTATTTGCCATTTATTATCTTTGCAAAAAACATCTTGCCAGCGGCCGTTTGTAGTACCCTGGTTATTTTAACTTTTACGGTTTTATTTAGTTCCTTATCGCCTTTCTCGACGACTATCATTGTTCCATCGGGAAGATAGCCGACACCCTGGCCTTTTTCTTTGCCCTCATGAACAACCTTGATTTCCATTTCCTCGCCAGGCAAAATAATTGGCCTGAGATTTTGAGATAACTCGTTGATATTTAAAACTCGGACATTGTCTGCTTTTGCAACTTTATTTAAATTAAAATCAGTCGTAAGAAGTGCATAGTTTCTTTTTTTTGCGACAGCAACAAGCTTGAGGTCAACCTCTTTGATCTCCGAGACGTCATCGCTGCTTATCTCCAGCTTTATTTCTTTGATTTTTTTTAGCTTTTCGATAACATCAAGTCCCCGACGCCCTTTGCTCCTACGGTCTTGGTCATCTGCGTCAGCTATCGACTGCAGTTCTATTAAAACAAATCTTGGAATTATGATTTTGTATTGCAAGAAACCTGTTTTAGCAATATCAAGAATACGACCATCTATAAGAACGGAGGTATCGACTAGTGCCTCTCCGGTATGGTGAACTACACTTCCGGTCAAGCCCCGGACCGCGGCTAAATACTTATTCAGAGTGTCGAGCCATTGATTGACTGCTTTCTGCTGCTGCCAAAAAAATGTCACGAAGCCAATGACAAGTATAATTGTGACTGTTAATGGTAACCATTCTCCATAATTGCCCGGTATTTTAGATAAAGGATTTGTTAGGAGTGCCCCAAATAAGAGTCCTATAAAAGCACCGGCTAGGACAATAAAGAAATTCCTCATTGAAAGTTTCGCTACCCGTTCTATTAATTCTAGGATGACGGCCATGACCACCAAGATCACAGCGATAAAGACGATTAAATTGTTCATAATCAGATCCGGAATAAAACTATTATAGCACAGCCCCAGAATCTTATTTGGCTTTTTTTGCTGTTTCTAGGACAAAAAGTTTCAAATCGTCGCCCTCTCTTAGGACAGAGATCGTATCCCCTCTTTCAAATTCGCCAGATAGAATACCACTCGCAAGTGGGTCCTCAATCAAGTTCTGAATAACCCTCTTCAGCGGTCTCGCCCCGTTATCGATGTCGTAGCCTCGATCGACCAAGAAAACTTTGGCACTGTCACTCACTTTTAGAGCAATATTTTGCTGATTAAGCCTTTTTTCCAACTCTGTTAGCTGAAGCTTCACTATTTTCTTCATGTTTGACTTCGACAGCGCCTTGAAGATAACAATCTTGTCGAGACGGTTTAAGAATTCTGGTTTGAATTGCTTTTTAAGGTCTTCCATAATAAACTCAGTGTTCTTGAGATGTTCGGTCTCTAAGATCTTTTCCTCGGTCCTAGTACTAGCAGAGAAACCAAGACGAACTTCTTTGTTCAATCTCGAAGCACCGATATTTGAGGTCATAATAATAATCGTGTTTCTAAAGTCAACTTTTGTCCCCTTGGCATCAGTCAAGTAGCCATCTTCCAGGATTTGCAGTAACATGTTGAAAATATCTGGGTGCGCTTTTTCAATCTCATCTAAAAGAACGACCGAATATGGCTTGCGTCTAATAGTTTCCGTTAATTGACCGCTTTCTTCATAACCAACATAGCCAGCCGGTGCCCCCACCAACCTTGAGACATTGTGCTTTTCCATAAATTCAGACATATCAATCTTCACCAAAGCATCCGGACTACCAAAGACTTCGCTTGATAGAACCTTGGCTAGTTCGGTTTTTCCAACTCCAGTCGGTCCCAAGAAGATAAACGAGCCTATTGGTCGTCTGGTGTCTGAAACCCCTGTTCTGGATCGTCTAATTGCGCTCGCTACCACTCGCACAGCTTCGTCTTGGCCAATAATTTTCTTCTTCATTAGAGACTCAAGATTAAGAAGATTTTCTGACTCTTTCTGGACAAGTCTCGTAACCGGGATACCGGTAGAGATTGAGATAACCTCAGCAATATTCTCTTCATCTATTAGGGGTGCAGCATCTTCGTCCAATCCTTCTCTTTTTTTCAAATTCTTTAATTTTGCCGTCAGTTCATTTTCTTGCTGTTTCAGCTCGGCGGCGTGTTGAAAATGCTCGCCCAAGACTGCATCTTCTTTTTTACCTATAATGTCTTTGATTTCTTTTTGAAGAGAAGCAATATTCTTTGATACTCCACCCTTTTTTATCCGCTGAAGACTAGCCGCTTCATCAATAAGGTCAATAGCCTTGTCAGGCAGGAACCTGTCCGAAATGTAGCGACTGGACAATCTGGCTGACTCTTCAATCGCTTTATTGGAGATCCTTACCCGATGGTAATCCTCAAATTTTGGTCTAAGGCCTTTTAATATCTTAATTGTTTCATCAATTGTAGGTTCTGCGACCAAGATGGGTTGAAAGCGACGCTCAAGGGCAGCATCCTTCTCAATGTATTTTCGGTATTCATCTAGGGTTGTTGCACCAATTACTTGTAGCTCTCCCCGGGACAGAGCTGGTTTCAAAATATTTGCAGCATCGATTGCTCCTTCTGCCGCTCCAGCCCCTACTAGGTTGTGAATCTCATCAATAAACAAAATGGAGTTCTTGCTTGCTTTGGCTTCATCGATAATATTCATTAGCCTTTCTTCAAATTCACCTCGATACTTAGTCCCAGCCACTACTGACGGCAAGTCTAATATCAACACCCTCTTATCAACTAGGATTTCGGGTACATTTTCGTCCGTAATCCTCTGGGCCAGCCCCTCTACAATTGCTGTCTTGCCCACACCTGGCTCACCAATCAAAACCGGGTTATTTTTTGTTCTTCTATTCAAGATAGAAACTATTCTTGATGTTTCTTTTTCGCGACCAATCACCGGGTCTATATTTCCTTCTTTGGCTGACTTCGTGATATCGGTAGTAAATTTTTCCAAAAGGGATTCTTTGCTCCCGGAGTTACCGCCTGTTTTGCGAAACTTCAGTTGGTCACCTTCCATCCCAGCATACTCGCCAATACTGCCCGCTTCTTCTTGGAAATAGCCTTCTAGTTTTTGGTTTAATTCAGGCACCGACAGCCCCATTTTTTCAAGCATTACCGCACCTTCTGAATTGCCTTGTCCTATAATAGAAAATAAGATGTGCTCAGTTCCAACCTGCGTGTCCCCCACTCTGTACGCAAAGGCTAGGGCTGCCTCGAGGGCTTTTTGTGCCGAATAGCTCAAGCCAGTTCTTGCCTCAAGTGAAGATATAATTTTTTGACCCGGCACGACTACATTTTTTGCTTTATCGGGGTCTGCCCCTAATTCAATGAGAATACTGCCAGCCGTTGATTCGGGGGTTTTCAGGAAACCCAAAACAATCATGGCAGTATCAATCACACTTCCACTCTTAGTTGCAATCTCTTGTGCGTAAATCAAGCTCTTCTTAGCGTCTTCGCTAAAACGATCAAATTGATTATCCATCATTACCTCCTTTTTTATTAGGAAGCTTTTTCTTCTTTTTCCTCTTCGAGTATGGCTGCAACATCATCAACCCCTGTAGTCTCGGCAGGGTTTTCTTCGGCTAACATGTCGTCAGATGAATGAATATCATGAATCATCTCACTTTTTGTTTCCTCACTTTCACTAGTTTCAGGTTTCTGGACATCTGGGGCAGCCAACTCTGTTTCCGCTTCGGTTTCCTTGATCGGTTTTTCTAAAGCCGGTTCGGGCTCAGAAATAGTTTCTTCTTTCTCTGTGGTTTCTTCTTCTGTTGTCTCGACTTTGGGCTCAATTGTTTTGGCGGTAGTCTGCGATTCTGCCACTATTGGCTCTTCGACTGGAGTTGCTTCAGAACCAGATTCGACAACTTTTAGTATTTCGTCCTCAAGATCCCTCTTTTCTTCTACCGGTCGAATCATTTTGGCCGTAGCTTCTACGCCAGCCTCATCACCACCCTGGATATCTACATTCCAGCCAGTAAGTTTTGCCGCCAATCTAACGTTTTGACCCTGTCTACCGATTGCCAATGAAAGTTGGTCTTCGGCCACCTTAACAACTGCTTTTTTCTCGACATCATCTATTTCAATTTCACTTACCTTAGCTGGAGAAAGCGCGTTTGAAATATACACTTTCGGATCTTCATTCCAGAGAATAATATCTATTTTTTCTTCACCAATTTCTGACATAACTGCCTGTACTCGAACCCCGCGCTGACCAACACATGACCCCACAGGGTCGACCCCGTCTTGAGTGCTAATGACGGCAATTTTTGTTCGTTCTCCAGCCTCTCGAGCGATTGACTTAACCTCTACTACGCCAGATAAAATTTCTGGTACCTCCAGCTCAAATAACCGCTTAACCAAACCGGGGTGAGACCTTGAGATTACAATTTGCGGACCACGAGCATTCTGCTCTACCCTCACGACAAAAAATTTAAGTCG